>Ga0065711_1042267_pt1 | contig 15502 bp, 9 predicted proteins | sample Hoacrofraction12_FD_59098 | JGI IMG/M metagenome (GOLD analysis project Ga0065711, IMG submission 59098) | Hoatzin crop microbial communities from Cojedes, Venezuela - Epithelial fraction 12 v2 (version 2) | ecosystem: Host-associated > Birds > Digestive system > Esophagus > Crop | place... | reverse complement strand
AGATATTCCAGACCCGCCTGGACAAGGTCCTGTGCAGCCTGCTGTAGGTGACCCTGCTTCAGCAGGAGGGTTGGACTAGATGACCCACAGAGGTCCCTTCCAACCCCGACCATTCTGTGATTCCTTTGTTGCCTTATTGCACTGTCTTCGCCTCAACCCATGAGTTCTCCCTTTTGTCCATTTCTCTTCCCCATCCTGCTGGGGGATAAGGGAAGGGGTGACTGAGCGGCTGTCTTATGCTCAGTTGCTGGCTGCCAGGTTAAACTACGACACTACAGGAAACAAACATAAATTTACACAACAGTTTACCTGCAATCATTAAGAAATATCACACGTATTTATGGGCTTCTTTTGCCAGTAGTGTATGACAAAGTAATGAGGAGCCTTGTGCATTTGCTTGTGTGGAATGGGTCACAGAGGACTAGACTCCGGTGCTAGAATGAGTCTGTTCACTTACACAAATGTTGCAGGAAAATCATATAAATGGGGCTCAGTCTCAAAGAACTTCAGCTTATTCCCTTTGTCCATAATGAAATATAAAAATGATAAAAAAGAACACTGAAAGCAATAAATTATGTAAACAACAGTGTCATTTTCCTTTGCTGACATTTTCTGAATCAGCTTATGATTAGATTTGTCACTTTCACATCTTAAGTCCCAACTTGTTTGAACTGACTTTTTTACAAAAAACTCCCAAACAACTCAGAACCAAGAGTCAAAAGGACATTTGTATGCTCCAAGCCCACCCCTTAGCTCATCCTTGTATTTTTCTTTAATGAAGAGCAGAAACAAAAGCCACACTAGCATTCTTCAAGTTATGTGTTAAGTTTTAATCAATATAGCTTTTATCTGTATTTTACATGTATTAGTATTATAGAAAAATAAAAACTAAGTTTCCAGATCTGCAGAATCTTTGTGAGCAAGTTGATACATGAAATAGTCTTCAGCATAAATTCCGGTACCAAAAACTAGATTAGCTTTAGTACATCTTCCTATGCACTCATTATCTGTTGGCTTTCTCTAAAAAAGAAAAAAAAACAAAGAAAGAAAAAAAAACCCACCAAAATTACACAAACCAAACATATGTTAATGGATCATAATCCCAAGACTATGTACTGCAATTCAATTAAAAATATATTGAAAGGGATGGGTACACTTTTTTCCACCCACTACGTCAACACAATTACAAGACTGACATTTTATGAGAAATCATCCAGTCATAACCTGCTTCAGCAAGAAAGCCTGGAGAAAGCAGGTGCGGACAACAGACATTTCTTTTACAAACCATGATTCTCATGTTTTGATAATCACTTTTTAAAAATTATCTTGGAAAAAACTTGCAAATACACAGTTTTGGTTGATTGTTTTCTTCTCTGCTAGCAGCAGTCTAGAAAATACACACTTTAAGCAGTCACAAAGCATTTTTTCCCACCTACAACATTACTCTGAAATGAACAACTGTCAGATTCTAACCGTGAGGTCACCTGTCAGCTCATATAGTCTATCCCGTCCTTTCTCCCCCTTGCCAAAGGACCATCTACAATTCAACATTATCATCTCCAACCAATATTGGTCTGCCTCAGAGAAAACAGTTTATAGTGATGGATATTCTAAAATGTCCTGAAGTAGTAAATGTCAGTACATCTATGTCATTGCCATTAGAAAATTCTTTGTATGTCTAATGTGAATCTTCCTTGATGGTGTTAATTTCACTAGTCTTTGTACATGGGTATAGATAGTCTGTTTTATTTCCTTTTTTCTGGCTGCTGGCAGTGGTTTTAAAAGTGTCAAAAAAATGGCACTAAATTCAGTTCCCCACCCATAACCCTGCCCTCTCTTCCATCCTGGTGCCTAGGCTTCTCTATCTATCCCCAGTTATTTCACATTCGGTAATGATACCATATTTTCTAGACCTCTGTTTATTCTTTCTGATCTCCTTGGGACTCTTTACAGTTCATCCATATCTTCCTTGAAGTGCAGTGTCTAAAACCAACAAAATATTACATCTGAGGATTTAACCTTGCTTAGCAGTGTGGAAGAACTGCTTCACAAATCCTGCAGACTTCTGCAAAATAAGCCCAAACAGGTTATTCACACACTCACATTGCACATGCATGTACTATGAAGCATGCCCTCCAAGTATACTGTATGGCAAGGACATGACTTTAAAATTGTTTAAAAAAGAGAGACCTTAATTTAGTCGATCTTATTTCCAGGTTATATTTAAGATAAAGAAAAAACAAAACTACAATTACTCTACTTTTAAATGAGAGTGAGCCAAGGTGCTAACAAACATATTCGTATTATTCTATCAAGCGAATACCTCCTTACAAACAAAAAACCTCAGCCTATTTTCCTCAGACTAAGTTTTAAGAAGCTTATATGAGCAGAGACAAAGCATGAAAAGTTTCAGCATACCCACATGCACACTTTTTATATTGTGATCAATTAAACATGTTAGGCTATGATGAAGAACTTTCTATAGGCTCTTATAGTCCAAATTTCTTTCCAGATTGTGGCTTCACAGCCTTGCTTGACTTCTCATTTTAACTCCGCATTGTGTTGTCTGCCATTGTTAAATTTCAAAAATAGTATTTTCTCCTCTCTTTCTGAATCTCAGTTTGCTCTTGACGTTGTATTCTTCTCTTAATCTGATAAATTACCACTATGGTTTTGACATGTCAGACACATGATGCCACCTGAAACAATGAAGTGCTTCTGTGCTCCTGCAACAGTGATTTGCCTTTATGGCAATGGATTGAAGAGACGGCATCGCTTGATGCAGTGTGTGACCCATCAGTGTTTTATGCACTGTTGTTGAAACATCACATTTACATTTCTAAATGTTAACTCAAGTGACCTTATGTTTCAGAAACTATCGATTTCACAGAGTTGTTGTGCCTGTTAGGTGCACCAAAGCACCATTCTTAACTCAATAGAGGTAGGTGGGTGTTAAACCTGACTGCTACACAAACTACGTTTTGGGTTTTTTTTCAATTTTTAATTAAAAAGGAGGAGGAAGGAAAAAAATAAAGAGAAGTAACCCATTCTTCTGCTCCATTGTCCATAAGAACACCCCTCGTTTAAAAGAAAACACAGCTGAATGTTACAGAAAGCAAAGCTCTCACTATGCTAGGCTATTATTGATTTTAAATGGAGATAAATCTATTACATAACCTTAATTACTACCCTGGCAAACATTAATGCAACTAGCTGGAAAGAGATGGCACTTAGTTCACCCTTCATTTTGAAGCCCTGTTTAGGTAAAACCCATAGAACTATAAAATCACTGTACATTCAAAACAAACGAAAAATCCTCGCAACACTAGCATGTTTGAGCAAGGTCAGTCAAGTACTGCTAAGTCATGTGTTCGAAAAGCAGGCACGGTCTATTTGAAATCGATAGCACAACTGGGTGTTAATGATGCAGTTAGTCTTTAGCAGATTATATTCATTCAAAGTCAATGAGTCTAAGCCTTTTTGCCCAAAGGAATATTCTCAATCCTGAACATTTTTTGCAGATCACTCTGCATCAAAATTTATTGAAAAAACTGTGTAGTGTTGCTCTCATGTACCATTGACCTCAGCATGGAGCTGCACCAGATCACTACAGTCCAGAGTCAGAGCAGAAGTTAAGAAAATCAACATGAATATTACTGAATTTATTTTTCAGTAACCATGTTGTTGGTAAACATTTGAAACCCTTTATTTTGGTCAAGTATTCATTTCTTGACCAGTTAGCCATATTGACATTAATATTCAGTAACAATGCATATGTTCTTTTATTTAATTGGTCACGTCTTATTTAAATTAATCATTCTAAGTACTATGACAGCTTTAATCCTTCGGCTCCTAAAAAAGAAAGAGCACAAAAATTTATTGAGTTTCCTATTCAGCCTTTTTTATGTCACTCCCCATGGTTAAAGAAACTGCACTGCTCTATTGAGAGCTTCCTTTCCAATTTCAGTCAGTACACTTATTTTCTAACAGAATGCCCTAATGCAGTACTCACGGGCACTGGAGACGCTATTCAAACACAATAAAAATGAAAAAGTGCAAATGCTGTGGTAGAAGCACTTCACAGTGTCTCCCCAAATAACATTTTATTGTAATGTACAGAAACACTCCAGTACGACATCAATGACTGTCATTTCCAATATGCTACCTAGCTTCAGTGCTGTCAATTCTAGTGACTCTGTCAAGTGTTCATGGTAATTGGCGTGTTTCCATAAGCGTCACATCCTGGAGCAAAGATATGGAGGAAAAGGACAATGTGTGATCCAAGCAATTCTGGAAGTTCAAAAATCAGAAAGGAGGAAGGGAGGAGGGAAAGAGGAAAGGAAAGAGGAATGAAGGAAGGAAAAAAAGGAGGACAGAGCGTTGAAAGTGTCTCCAAAATACAAAATTTTAAATGACAGAAGGAGAAAAATGTAAAATATATTATTTCATTAATATTTTAGACTATCCACACAAATGACATTTCTGTTTGTTTTTAAACAATTCATTTCTAATACAAATCTTCAGTAATTTTTTTTCTACTGGAAATAAAAATAAAATTAATTTTAGGGAACTACATCCTCCCAAACTTCCCATTTTTTTTCCAGAAATATTAACAGGCTTAGGAACAGATTAAAGCAGATTAAACAATATTTTAGGTATATTTAGGTAACTGTAAACTCCAAATGAGTTTTTAAAAGTCTTTCACTTCACTCCTTGTTATATGCATCTCAGACAAAGTATGGTGAGAGTGCATAGAATTATAGATTCATTTTGTATAAAAGTGATACTTTTATACTTCTCCAGGAAGTTTGCTTTGTTTAAAGATTTTAATGCCAAACATTTATTCCATCCTTATTTAAAAGAAATACTTATAGGCATTTACAAAGCAACACTCTGAGGCATGTAGTCTAATTGTTACATGGGATGCTTGATGGCTCAGATGTCTAAATTCTTCGTTTTATATTAAGTAGCAGAAGCTTAGGAACATACCTAAGTACTTCTCTTGTCCACATAATCAGCAAATGATAGTAGTCTTGGGTAGAACATGAAATATTATCATGTTCCTATGATTACAGGCAGAGTACAAGAAATTAACTCAAAGTCTTTAATGCAATTTATTTCTCAGAATTACTTTGGGAAGATTAGTTCCCTCTTAGAAATTCTCATTACTTATCTACTGTACTTTGTTTTTTTAATCTGATTTTAAAAGGTGAAATTACATTTTAATCATTACAGAGCTACTGGTTTTAATTTTTAGAACAACATGAATACTACTGCTAACTAGTTTCTGTAGGAGAAGCTTCCAGCTTTCTGAGTAGTCGTTTTGGACTACGTGTTTCCAGAATCTGCTGAACTCCATAGCAAGTATTTGGCCTCTGTTCATACAAAATCAATGTGATCTAGAATTGTATTAATGTGGTAGTACATGAATTAAGAAGTTATTTTATTGCAGTTATTTATTAATATGAACAGATAAATATCTATTTCTGCTGTGGCAAAGAGCTTGGCTGTGTTAGCACTGTGTGCTTTTTTTCAGTTGGCCCATATTATCTCACCTAAATAAACTGCTGCATTACTTGGGCCATTTTCTTATTGTCCTGAAAACAGCTGTTGAAGAATATCACATTCCTCAGCTTTTCAGGAGGTGCAGCCCAGGCTTTCTGGCTCCCCGTCTTGCCTCCTTCCTGGAATGGAAGAAACCAGTATCTCTAGCTATGCTTCTGCCCAGCCTTCCTACTCACCTCATCTTGGTTTCTATTCATGCAGAGAGCAGGATTAGTAGCAGTATTTTTCAGACCCTGATAGAAAGTATCAATAATTTAGGATTTGCCAGGTTACTCAGATGTAATTCACTGCAATCTTTAATGACTTGCTTTATAAGATCATGGTAGGTTAGCTATTCAGCAATATATCAGGCACTCAAGCATTTTCATTCATTTACAGTGAATCCCAGTAAAATAATTATATGCAGCAAGATAAGTAGAGAATAGAATCTTTTAAAAATATTTTAAATGCAACCTATGTTGTACAACCCTCTGTTAACTGATATATTCATATATGTTAAATAAAGAAATCAATCAAAAGCTCATATTGGCTCTAGGCCTCTCATAGTAAGCCAGTGCTTAATGTCAGTTAGGAGAAATAAATCTATTTTCTCCCTCCCCCATCTAAAATAAATTAACTCCTTAATGATGTTTATCAGTTTCCATAGGAAAATATCAGCATAAATGTTTATAGAGAGATACAGCTGGCTAACAGAACTATGACTAATTTCTACAACAGCAGAAACATTTAGCTCCTTCCCTCAAAATCACACTTTGAAAGCACATGCAGGAAAAGTTCTCATTGTTATTTACACTTATATATGATAGTATATTCCTTAGATCTAGAATCCTTTCTGATTAAGAGAAGTCATACTTCGTTTCAGGCTGGCTACTTGCACAGAAAACATAAGTAAATAGGGCAGATTTGTGATGCAGTAAGCGAGATTCCAATTCATACTGTAGTCATCTGAGACTGACAGTCAGGCATGCAGTGTGCACAAATTCATACTTAGTTGCCTTCCCAAGTGATTAGGAAATCAGTGAAAAACATATAACAAATCTAGAGAGAATCAGGAAAATAGTTTGTCTCCCATCTTCTGTCTGGCAGCACAATGTTTTTTCTGCCTCAGCTTCTGAACAACAGGAAATTAAAACAAAAATTTGTCAACATGATTATATTCAACACCAACATAGTAAGTATTACCTCTCCTGGTGAGAGAGATTCATAGTTTAATCCTTTGCTCCACTGTCAAAGAATAGTTCTTCCTCTAACCTAACAGTGTTTGAGAAACTTGTTTCTGGGAAAGAAAGTGTATGGAGCACACTGTTTCCCAACCAGTTCTTTTAGGTGTTAGTTCATAAATGCATTACTGCCTTGTGTCTCTTTCTGACAAACATGGGTGAAAGCTTCTGTGTTAAGAAAAAAAAAGGCAGAATTTAACTGGATAATGTGTGTGCCTTTAGATTTGGCATCCAGCAGCAGTAAGACACTTTGGATACTCTTATTTTTTAATACAAAAAGAGGACCCTACCTTTCAGCTGGAATGGCTCTGAAGTGTCTATGTAAAGCATGAGAGAGAGAGAGAAATCCAGTTCACTTCAGAGTCAATGACAGACCATAGCATCAGACAAGCACATGCTTTTACCGACCCCTTTCCCAAAACCACAGTAATTATTCTTGAAATTCAGTAACTTCCCTGCAAATTTGTATAGCATATTGCCACTCCATGGAGAGCAGAACTAAATAAAGCTCGGGGAGATCTGGATTCATAATCACATACATGTAATATTCCTAGGTTCTTCCTTCAGTTGCCCTGTGACTTCCAGACCCTGAGGAACTTGTCTGTTGCTCAGAATGCTCATATACTGGCTGGGAAAGCAGCAGCCCACTCCAGGGCTAAATTCCACACCGGTATCGGACAAATATTCCTGTGATGATGGGTTTTAGCCAGCTGTGTGGCCAGTTATCTGTTAGACTTGCACTGGTGGTACTGGTTTCTTCCCTTTTCCTTCCATCTGCTATTTTTAGAAAGCCTTCAGGAACTCAGTTAATTGGGACTACTGTTCTTCCATCAAATTCCTTTAAAATTAGCCAGAGATTCAAAATTTATAGAGAGGAATTATATGATCGTATGATTTTTCTAAGCCTCACTTTCTTTGGAAGTAGTCTAAAGAGCGTTTTCTTCCACAGATGAGCTTGCATACTCCACAGCTGCCTAAATAGCATAGTGTCTCAGCTTTCCTGGTAGTATGCCACTATTCATCATAAAACCAGGCACAGAAGTTTGAACTGAGAGGGCTCAGAGTTCATTTTGGCTTCACATTCAAAGATCAATTAAGCCTAGTCACTAAATCTTCAGAAAAGGAAGATTAAGATAGTCTTGTGCATATTTAAAGCCTCCAGTGAGGACAGACAAGAGTATAGATTTTTCCCTGTTTTACTAGACTAATTCCTGAAGGGTAATTACTAATATTAGATCTACCACTGTGTGCAGTGACAATCTACTTTTAAAAAAGCTACTTAAGCATTCCTTTGCCTAAAGAGAAAGCAGCAAGTTTTAAAATTAGTAGCATACTCTACCGAGACTGTAGTGACAGATTCGAAACTTGAGAATGTCATGCAGCAGAAAGCTCAGTAGTTAGATGGTGACAGCGCAAGATGCTTCCACTGGCAGAAAGTGAAACAGGGCAGCCTCCTGTCAGGAGAGGAAAGAGGAAATTTGTCCTAAGAGTCGCAAGGGAACCAGAGTAACAAAGTAGCAATGGAACCACTGCAAAGCTAATAAAAATCTGGTTTGGGGAAAGAACTTGTGTGAAGGAAGAGACATAATACATGTACAGAAACTGGACTGGCAAGGTAATTACACAGCACAGTATCTCTGCAAGTTTCTTAAAATATATATATATATTTTTGAAGTGTGGAAGAAACTCACAGAATAAATTATCTTTCTGATTTGTTTTAAAAACTAGTTGAGAAGAATCTGGCCACCTGTTTCCCACAGTAGAAGTCATAGCATTATTCCTGCTTGGTGTTTGGACAGGCAGTCTTTGTAACTCCGTGAGCCTTCAGACAGTATTCAAAAAGGTAACTGCTCATATGCAACGGTCACAGAAGGGCAGCTGTTTCTTCTGTTACCCAGTGCTTTGTTAACCACCATTTAGAGTTGTGGTGTCTGATACATTGAAAGAGCTCCAACCCTATCAGGTAACCTAACAGTGAAAGATGACAAATAATTTTTCACGGCTAACAACAGGAACAAAAAGTCAAGCCCTTTAGAAATTTCCCATAATATGATCCACCAGGTATACATGCACCGATTTTATGAATGTTATATAGCAGGATGGGTGTTCCCAAGTCAAAGAATATGTCTTATTTCATAGTCAGATGTGATGAAATCATAAGTAGATAACACCCCAAGCTCAACTCAATATAAATAGTCAGGCCCATGTTTCTCTAAATATTGCGTTTCAATATAGGTTCTTAATTTTTTTCTGTAATGATAGTGTATCCACATCTATGCTATCTAAGCCTGCTAAGCATCCTTGTCGTTGCTGCAGACCTCAGAGAGGTTCTGCACAGATCAGAAGCAGAAAACTCTACAACCACTAAATAATGAAAACATAATTACTTGGTGAATGTAAATAATCTCCTGCAAAAAGACATTCAGATGACTGACTTTGATTCCAGACACACTGGAGATGAAAAATATTTTCAGATTATAATGCAGAAAATATATTCTGACTCTATGGCACATGAGTACACAGACATGAACCGATTCATTTTTGTCACCTCTATTTCTTAAGTTGCCTGTTTTTCCCATGTAATTTACTTCAGGTTTTGATAGCAGATCTTTTATATTGCTATTATTTCTTTTTCATTAGTCCTTTCAGAAGAGGTCTTAGAGTAATCAGGGGAAAAAAAAGTTTTTAATGTTTATTTTGACAATAGCAATGTCATTATTTTAATGACATGTTTATTTACTTTCTGAAAATTACATGAAAATTTTATTGGAGAAATCATAAAAAGGACCTTCTTGCATCTACCAAGTACCATATAATTACAAAATAATTGCTTATTTCTGTATTCTGTAAACTAGTTTACCAAGATTTCCCCACCTCTCCTTTTAATTAAAACACATGTAATAAAATGGCTACAACTAGAGAGCCATTAGAAACAGTGAGGCTTATATGTATGCAGACTGAAAGCAACAGTCACTTGTAACATTTCATATTCATAAAACTCTTTACTGCTACAAGGGGATGTAAGTCCTTTCTAGCTGTGCATAAACCAATACATCATCCATGACATTCAGCCACCTCTAAACAGGCTGGGCATTAGGTGATGCACTGAAAAGTGTACACAGTTAGAGACACGAGAAAGTTAAGGCCAAGAACTGTGGGACAGCTCAGTGAGTGGTCCCGTTAAATGCTGTGGGACCTTTAGCATCTGCAAAATAATTTGATTTTCAAGGTCTGGCAATAAACCGCACTGTATGAATTCCTAAGATCAATGGTGGCGGCTGTTCACAATTTCAGCAGTGCCTGATTGAGACATTCTGAGAACTCAGAATAACTTTCAAGACGTTGAGACAAGTGAAGCACAGATTAATAGAGTAAGGGTGAAAAACGTGCCGATCAATCTGTCCGGCTTTGGAAACAAGAAAGCTTCAGTCACTGCTGGTTTTAGAGAACAGATAGTAAATGGTACCTTCTACACCCAAATCTAGCGTTGCCAGGATGAGAAGCTCTAGAGTCAGTAACGAAGTAAAATCCAGAGAGAGGATGAAAAATTGTTCTATAGTTGTATTTGAGGGAAGGGAGGCATTTTTGACAGAACTGGGATATGATAAGCATTCAAAACTTTCAATAACAGGACACCAATTTAAATGCCTAAGTATCAGTATTTACTGAAAATCTTGGTATTAACTCAAAAACATGAGCACTTGTAAGAAATTTCTGTCTGTGCAGGCTACTCACAAACATGTTCACGTTACTTAAAGAATAAGGTGCATGACAGTTACGGCAGTTATATTTAAGCTTGTTTCCATACAGACGGCAAGACCTGCAGATACCTTGAAATGCCCTCCAGGTTTATATTTGCAGAACACTGTAGGAGCTGCCCTCAACGTGGGCGATTCTGACATTCAAAATGTACTTAACTGGCAAGTCTTATTCTACACTGTACACGTCTGTTCATGGAATAATCATTTTCAAGACATTCATTAGCGAGAGTTACTCTCATCTCTTTGAAGAATATGGTTTCATCAAATCCAGTGAACCAACACAGGAAGATCTGTCCCTCCTGGCAGTGGTAAGCTATCCTGCTCCATCTCCACTCTTCATACCTCACTTTTGCTTATTCTTGTGCCCTTACCAAAGACCCCTGTAAGGGAATTTAATTCATTAAGATGACAGAAAGTAAAGTGAGCTGCAAAAAAAGAAAAGAAAGGGGCTACTGCCAGTTAAATGAGTTAAATGCTTTAAATACTCAGAGTGTTTGTTAAGTTCTTGGTCTAAGAAAAAGGAAAGATTCATCAGCATAGGATGCAAAGGGGTAGAAAGAAAATAATATAAATGAAAAAGCCTCTTTCATCTGCAGTGAGCTTTTACATCAACTTGGCTGCTAGGGTGTGGTAAAGGGCTTGAGATAATTCTGTACTAATGGGACTGATTTCATTCCTCTAAGGATATATCCCACCTTAGAAAAGAAGGGAAAACGTGTGGGCACTATATACACCTGGTATGGATATTTTAGTACATCTTGTAGTATTCATCTGTGTAGACAGTCTAAATACACTGACTTTAAAAGAACCAGTGTCTCTGATTGTCCATCCCCCTCACCAAGGACAGCAGATGTCTTACAACTCTTGGGGAAGCCGTCCTCAAATGCCAGGGCTCCTGACTCCTTTCCTTTTCTTTTTTTCTACTTTTCTTTTTTTTCTTTTTTTCTTTTTTCCTTTTTTTTCTGTTTTTCTTTTTTTCTGGGTTTTTTTCTGTTTTGTTTTTTTTTTTTTTCTTTTTTTTTCTAGTAAAGCATAAGCTTCTTGCATTTATGGTAAATATTTTGGGCAACATACTAATGGCAGCCACATTAGATTGAGGTACCTGGCTCTAGGACTGACATTGTTAAATAGGAGTTTGATGACGAAAGTGACTGCCACTGAGAGGGACAGGTCATGTACCCTTCCTCTGTACCCATCCAGCTCTACCTTGGTCTTTCCTTTTACCTTGTTTTGGATCTCCTGTAAGATGCTTCACCAAACTAGCGTGCTCAAAGACTAATGTAGCACAAAGTGGACAGCCAGCTGAGGGAGTCAGCAAGCTCCAGAGTAGCACAACGAAGGGCTAGGACTTCAGGATGTATGGCCAGGAGCAGGGAAGAAAAAGCGGAGAAGAGATAGGGAAAGACTACGGAAACAAGCTGTTAGAAAGGCTACCATACTTCAGTAACTGCAAAATCACAAAATGATTCACAAACAAACCCAAGACCATTATGTCCACCTCCACACTAGCCAGGCACAAATCAGCTTCACTCCAAAAGATGTATTATCATTTCATCCTCCCACCAGGGATTTTCAGCTCCAGCACAGCATAACTATGACTAACACAGTTATACAGTTTTCCTTTAAGGGCTAGCTTGCATCATGTAGCTTGAAATATAGGCAGAAAATTCTTACCTGCCTGAGAAACACAGTGCCAGGCAGACCTTTGAATTCCTCTGACCAGGATTTTTAACATTCACAGAATACTAAGCAGGGAGGATGCCTGTGCCACCCAATGGATAAAGTTGAAGAAAACACAGATGGAAAAATCTTCTCTCCATCAGACTTAGATGCCCGCCTTAGATATACACCCTGAAACCAGTTAATTCATTGTCACATGGTTTTTTGTTAGAGACGGACGACTTAGAAAATAATAAAAAGGAAAAATAAAACTGCAGTATTCTTGAATTAGTTTCCTCCTTTCCTTGTTGCTGAATTTATAAATCTTTCATGCTTTGTGCTAAAGCCAGTGTGACGAATGTTGTTAGTACACTTGCAGGACTGGGCCCCTTAGACAGCTTGACACGTTCTATTACAAAATAGTCGATACTTAAGTACCTTAAGTCCTTCTGCTGATCATGCCCAGAACTGTCCCCACCAAGGTCAACATGTTTTAATACCTCTTTTCTGTCCAAAAATATTTCAGATTTATAGAGAAAAGATGTACTGAAGTATTTTGTAGTTTCTGCTTGTAATTTCTGTGTTTAAGATATTCTTTTCTTCTTAATTTGGCCCTTTAATAAATTTCAATGGATATTCATGGAAATTAATCTTTTGTATTATTCCAGTCTAACAGCGTATTGGTCCTGACTGAGAAACGGTTGTCCTTTTAGAAGTCAATGATCCACACAACGGTTAACCTGCGCTGTGCTGCCTGTCCAGCGTGGCTCCAGGCTGTGCTGTGCTGCACAACCCCGTGGCTGCAGGACAGACTCAGCCATCTCCTTTGAACCAGAGAGCCTGAAGGCAGCTCCCACTCCGTACCTGCGATTACACCGCCTGCCTGGCCTTGCCTGTAACTGTGCAGCAGGAAGGTCTTATGAGAGCATCCTTGAGAAACAGAGTTGTTTTCTTGTGAGGATTTTACATGATAGCTCAGCTGACAAAAAGGAAGAGCTTCTCTACTCTGCTCTGGTGAGACCTCACCTGGAGTACTGCGTTCAGCTCTGGAGCCCTCAGCACAAGAAGGACATGGAACTGTTGGACCGGGTCCAAAGGAGGGGTACAAAAATGATCCAAGGGCTGGAGCACCTCTCCTATGAGGATAGGCTGAGAGAGTTGGGCTTGTTCAGCCTGGAGAAGAGAAGGCTGCGAGGGGACCTGATTGCAGCCTTTCAGTACTTAAAGGGAGCCGATAGGAAAGATGGGGACAATCTTTTTAGTAGAGACAGCAGTGACAGGACGAGGGGCAATGGTTTTAAACTAACAGCGTAGGTTTAGGCTAGAGATAAGGAAGAAATTCTTTACAATGAGGGTGGTGAAACACTGGAACGGGTTGCCCAGAGAGGTAGTGGAGGCCCCATCCTGGAAACATTCAAGACCAGGTTGGACAGGGCTCTGAGCTACCTGATCTCGTTAGTGGTGTCCCTGCTCGCTGCAGGGGGTTGGACTAGATGACCTCTAGGGGTCCCTTCCGACCCAAAACCTTCTATGATTCTATGATTCTATGATTCTGTGACGGCATCTGCTCTCCACAGCAACGTGGGAAAAATCCACCCAGGCTCCAGCTGATGCTGCACAAACATGGGGTGCCCAGCATGAAGAGATGCGTGACTTTCTCACTATCTATATTTCTCTTCTCATTCCATCATGTTAAATCAGTTATTAAGCCATTTGTTGTTGGGCTTTCCTTACTGAGAGCCAGAAGGAGCCCTGCACCAGCTCTCTTACTCGCTTACTCTCATCAGCACCACTGCCACTGTCCCCCGCTACAGTGCAGAACACTCATCTCGTGTTTCTTCTTCACAGTTTCAAACTGGTACACCTAAATGATTTTACAAGCAGTTTCAAAGTGATACACAGAAGTGAGGAAGACAGACTTCTATTTTACACAAATGAGAGAATGGAGGTGGCTTGTCCCAGAAAGTGCCTGTTATAAAGAGGAGAACAAAAAAACCACTAATGACAACCTCATAGTTGAGTTCTTATCTCTGTCATCCAAAAAAAATTGTGGAAACAATGTAGACTGCAAATTTTGCATTGTCTCCACTTGTTAGTAATAGGCAACTACATATAGGTGAAAACTGCTATGACAGTGACTGCTTGATGTCTGCGAATTTTCTTGCTATGGAACATTTCAGTGTGATTTTTGAGACAGTACAAACACACTGAAAAATGGTGATCTTCAGTATTTTGTCAGGTTGGAAAATAGTACTTAAATGGCCAGCATAATTCCCAGAAGCAAAAGATGCGAGTATTTTCCCAGTTTATAAACTTTGTAATTTAGCTTTCATTTAGTGACTAGAGTCATCTATTCTCCAGCTTGCTTGTTAGAAGCCTTTAAGAAAAAAATGCACTAAAAAGCCACAAGATTCAAAAGGTGTAGCTTAGTGACACCTTATGCTTGTTTACAGATCTTCTGCAACAGTATTTTTTTGTGTGCGTATGTGTTTATCAGGAAGGGAAGTACAGATTCGTGTGATAAGAGCTTTTAGAAGACTTATAAATCACACCAGTTTTAAATTTTAAAACAAAAATTTACTATATTAACTCATTATCAACATAGTTCATGCTAATGTTTGTATCTTATACATTATCAATGCATATTCACTCTCTTTACAAAACTGTTTAACACCTTGAATATAAAGTAGCTGTGAGGATACAAAGACCGCAGAGCTGATGCTATATAGTTAGCAGTGATGGATGCTGTCTTTGGTGGCCTTAGCTGCAGAGGTTGAGGCGGTCAAACTTGAGAGCTCTTGAGCAAGAGAAGTGTGAACTGAAGCAGGCTTGTCTTCTTTCTTCGCCATCCTCATGCACAATGTTTATACGCTACTTACCTACCCATCTCCCAAGTCTGCTTCCAGTGCTACTTCTCTTGTTTATAGTTTTGCCAACCATTCTTTTTTTGTATTCGGCAAAATATCCTTCCCATTTCCCTTGTGTTTATCTTGTTCTTTATCTGCTGAATTTTTACCTGGTTGCTGCATTTTACTTGGGTTCAAGTGCAACTTCGTAAGTTTTTGTTTTCCTTTTTCAAGGTCATGTTGCTCGTACTTCTATAAAATGCTTGTACATCGGCATGCTTATGTCATTGTACCAGACTTTAGAAGCTCTTGGTTTTGTACCCGCATTGTTTATGGGTTGTCTTACACTAATTCTAATTGAGATTCCAGTGTGTGAGGCGGCAAAAATTCCTATGAAACTATCCTCCCTGACATGTACAGTACAGGGCAAGCCCAATTAGCCAGTGTTTTT
>Ga0065711_1007754_pt1 | contig 15502 bp, 8 predicted proteins | sample Hoacrofraction12_FD_59098 | JGI IMG/M metagenome (GOLD analysis project Ga0065711, IMG submission 59098) | Hoatzin crop microbial communities from Cojedes, Venezuela - Epithelial fraction 12 v2 (version 2) | ecosystem: Host-associated > Birds > Digestive system > Esophagus > Crop | place... | reverse complement strand
CTTTAATAAAAAGAGAAATTACTTCATGCTGTTTTTCTTCTCCTCCTTCCCCAAGATTAATTTTGTTTTATTATTCAGAGCAGTATTTTCTAGTCCCACAGCACTAGTCTCTTCTCTCAGATTCCCTTCATGCTTAGATTTTTTTTCTTCTCTTTCTTTGTCTGTTTTATGTTACAGTTGCCTCATACTCTTACAAGGTGAATGCCTTCATGCAAACGAAACTAGCTTTCCTACATGGCAAAGGTTTACTCATGCGATTAATCTCTCTTGTGTTCTGTGGCTCATACTCAGGCTGCCCATGGAAGTGTCCTAGCAAATAAGGTGAGGGGCAAGCTCAAGACGGTTGTTCTCCAACTCCAGATCCACCTGACACCCAAAGCTGGAATGCCAGAGCCTTAGCAACACTAGTTCCCTTGCCCTAAGCAATTCATTGCTTGCTGGGGGGTGGGGGGGAGATGCGTCTCACTGTGCCACAGGCCTATTAACCTGTGCCTTGGTGCTTTTGTTCTGTTTCATAAATTGGAGCATGAATCTTGAGCCATGACAAACTTTTGGCTAAGCTAAAAATTAATATCTGTGGTCTTGATTCTAAATTTCAGAAAATAAACTTTAGTTCAAGCACAGAATTTATATTTCCAAAATAGAGCCAGGAGATTCTGAATTTCCTCAAATGACTCTCTTGTATGTAGGTTTTCTATACACAATGACAATGTTCAGCAGCATAAAATACTTCAAATAAAGAAGAGGAAAGCAGGAGACAGGAAAACAGTCTTTTCTGTTAGAAAGCTTTACCGTATATGGGGACATCATAAGTTCCTGAACTCTTTGTGTAACTTGACAGACTTACTGTATTATTTCTATTTGTATTAATAACCACCTTAAATGTGTAGTCTGCGGGAGAGCATAACTGCTTGCACTGTAGTGCTGTGAGATGGGAACACTGGTGGCTTGACTTTTCTTGCAGATAGGGATATATGGGGCAGAAAATTTTTTAAATACAGGGTGGCTGAAATTAGTTCAGCCCCGTTGTGTGTGGGTTTTTTTTGTCTTCCCAAGTATGAAATTTTGGACATACAACATATATATGGAAGAGTAGCCCTGTTATCTTGTTGACATTTTAATAAAAATACTGAAAACGTGTTTTGTTGAGTGTATAACTACAGTTTATTTGTTGCCTTGGGGTTTGGAGGATGTATGTTTGAGTTATCTAAAGGCAAAAGGCTAAGTTTTTTATCTTGTGAACTGGAAAAAGCTAGCATTGTTACACTACTTACTCAGTACCTCCTGAAGTTAATTTTGTGCTTAGTCTTTTAAAGTATAGGAGAGTTCTTTGATAATCATTAATGTTGCTGGTGCAGTCTTTAAATATATGGTGTCTGGAACATGTTGACTCTAGGAATCAGTTTTATTGACTTGATTTCAGGTGTATCTGGTTAAAGGCTCCTACCTGCATATACTTCATGCAGTGTGCCATTTTTCCCTATCCCCAGTAGCATAGAAATCCTCAACAGCGCCAAGATTTGCATATATCCATATACCTCCTGATCCTCCCCAACTCCGTGGAATGGAAAAATCAGCCGTCTTACTAATTTGTTTGGTAGCCTCTGTTCTTATCGGTTCAGCTTTCTTAATTTGCTTGTGGTGTCTGTTTAGCTTCTTCAAGCTTGTTGGTTGGTAATGGGAATTTTAAGAACAATTTTTTTTTTTTTCCTTCCTGCTTCCCCCCCTCCAGTTTTCTGTCTCTTTCTTTTCTTAGACTATATATGTTTTCAAACCTCTGCAGTCACTGCTATGCAATATTGTTATATTCAGACATTATTTCACAGCTTGCCTTGCAATGACCTTATGAAGTGCAAAGCAATAGTGGGGGAGGGAACAGACTTGCTGTCTTCATGTTGAACCAGGGCACTCTGGGTAATATGTTTGCTTCTGGATTTTTGGGACACTAGGGATCCTAACCTAAAGTCAGAATAATCTCACAGTCTCTTATCAGACAGGAGCTCCAATTTATCTATAAATGTATTCAGGCTAAGAGGGTTAGTGGTTGATAATTGCATACTGCTGAGGGGTTAGAACAGCATTAAGTTAGTAAGTTATATTGATATCTGGATACCTGCACAAAAAATTTTCTTCCTAAACAGTATTTCTAAGCCAGTCCTAGGTAGAATGCTTGGTGTTGCTCTAGTATTGAGATAAATAAGAGGGGTAGTTCTACCGGTGTGAGTTAAAAGTAAAGAAAACAGTAAATAAACATGCATGTTCCTTTGCAGCAGAGACAAATGGTTAAAGCTTTCTGTTCTGCTCAAATTGCAAATGTGTATACTGTACACTACTGTTTCTGCTCCCTGCTTCATCTAGGATTTCTACAGATGAACTCTGAGAAGCCCAGATGAAAGCGAGTTGAAGCTTGTCAGGCGCTTGGTGTATGCAGCGACTTGCTTCCACAGATGTGGAGCTCACAGCAGCATTCAGACGTGCACCTTCTAGTTCTATCAGCTGAAAGATATCCAGGCTTTCTGGAAAACAGCTGTTTGAATCCTAGCATCTAAAGTGGCTGGTGGGCCTGATATATCAAGCCAGTTTCAGCTTGGGATTTTCTGAAAAGACTGCTTCATGTGATAACAGCATTTTAAAAATTTTTTGTTTTTTTGTTTGTTCCAAGAGCTGAGAGGGATTGTAAGTAAAAACATATTTCTCAATAGATACTATGATGCACGTAGCACTTCATTGACTTCTGAGAGATATGACTAGACAGAAATAGCGTAGGCAAAGGAACTAACAGGAAATTTTACACAGACCCATGAATGGTCTTGCCTAAGACTTGGTAGAAGGAGGGCAGGCTTCATGCTTGAAGAGTAAGATATCTCAGTAGCAAGGTCTGCACCTTAAGGTAATAATGCATGGGCTTTGTGCATATCATAAATTGCTGTGGCTTACCAAATTACCTCATATCAGCAGAAACATAGTAGCTGTTCTCAGGCATTTCAGGTGAACATAAAGTTGCGTCATTTCACTAAGCCTCGCTGTGGCAAAGGTAACTTGTTTTATCTTGTGTTTGCTAAGACATATACAAATAGCTGTCAAAGCTTATCTGATGCATGGTGGCTTGATCATGTGTCTGGGTTTCTGTATTTTTTTTTTTTTAAGCAGATTCCCTGGGCATGTCAAGGTCCAGCTGAGTAAGACTCAGCCAGAGTAACTAGGTTTGAATTACGTGGTATGTGACACCATGTGTTTTGGCTGATGCGCAGTAGGCAAAGGGCGTGTCAGCATCAATATCTGAATCTTCCTGTCTCTTAGTGAAGAGAGGAAGCGGGCAGTGTGCTCTGAAAGGAGAGGTCTGTAATGTTGAGGTCTTGTTAGCAGAGGTCAAACTTACAGCTCACTTGGACTGCATTCTGCTGGCACTGGGTTCAGCTCTGAGAGGGAATACAATGAACATAAGCTGAAAACCCAGGCTGAATTTCTGGCTTTCCACAGAATGTTTTCAGCACAGCAGAATCTGTATTGTAATGTGTAATGACTGCATGTTGGGTAGTTAAATAGCTCTCTTGAAATGTGTGCTTGCTTTCTGTCCCACCTCGCAATTGTATAGACTTACAATTGCATATGCAGAACACCACCTGGGAAGGAAGCCCATCTCTTGTGCAAGCACATAAATGTGAGACTCATGCTTCACTTTTGGGGTCCTACATTGAAGCCAGAGTAGGTCAAAGAGAACTTTTTTTGGAGGCAGATGTATAACAGCGACTTCTAGCATGCTAGGAGCAGCACTAGAGTCGAAGTCTGGTCAGAGTCAGATTTCCTTGGGGACTGTTGTGGTGTTTAGTTGCTGCATTTGCATTTATCAATACTGACTGCTACCAAGCAGTAGTGTTTTAAGTGCTGTAACCTTAGCCTATGGGCAGCTTGTGAACTATAGCGTGACATTCAAGCTACCTTTGCATTGGTGGTGGGCACTGACCTTTGCTAGCTCTGAGCATTCATTTGTATTGGTTGAAAGTTAGGTGTCCTGACTTCTGTCTTGCTTCTGCAAGATTTTCTTTCAGGCTTTTTGTTTCATTTTAGTGATATGTGGGGGTGAGTTCTTTTTTTTTGGTAGTTATACCTTGGGATGGACTTTTTTTTAAAGCACAAGCAGATAGAGTTGGGGTTGGCATAGGGAAATGCTTGCCATCCAGGATTATAATTCTGTCTCTTGTCTCTTGCACGAGTGGTTGAGTCAACCACAAAGCTGAGTCATACCAGCAGCCAGCAGAAATAGCAGTGCTGCAGCCACAGAATGCCCCTGGGGTGCTTGCTGGTGGTTTTGAAATAGGGAATGGCGATTAAGCATCTTGGTGCACTTTTCAGGATGGCAAAACGGAGCATGGTACCTCTTGCATTCCTCTTATGGATAGGTGTGGAGGGAGTTTGAGGAACTGTTTGGGAGTCTTTAGCTGGTCTCTTAGACTGTGGACGCGAGCAGCATTACAGAATTAAAAAGCAGAATTGTGAAACTAGCCATAAGCAAGAAAGCTAGTGTGGTTTCACTGTCCTGCCTGCTATGTGTGTGCCCTTTGTACAATAGACACACGCATTAATGAAGATTTTGCTAACTTTTCGTCTTCACCAACACTTCCTGTAGGATAAGTAGAATACTGAAGGCAAACCTAAAGGGATGTGACCTTGTGATGCTGATTTATCTACTTCTGTTTGCACAGGAAAATGGGGCAGGGGGTAGAAAATCAACTCTGGACTTTGCTCCTGAAGACAACCTAGCTACCAGATCATGTGCTGCCATCGCTACTGGGTTTCTAAGTGTGAGAAACTAACGCTGATGCAAGCTTGGGAAGGATTTGAACTGTAATAAAGCTCAGAGTATAATAAAGTTTCTTCAGAACACTGCTCGTTTCTTAACCTGTTCTCTCTTTGTTTCCTTAGTAGCGAAGGAGGCTGTCTCTGAGAATGATCTCTATGGGAGACTTTTTATAAACAGAGTTTTCCACATCACTGCAGACAAGATGTTTGAAATCCTTTTCACAAATTCTCACTTCATGCAGAGGTTTCTCAATTCCAGGAGTATAGTAGGTAATATACTCTTCTCCCTTCTGTCCATGTTGCAAGCTATCCTGAAAATTTCAGCCTCTGAGAAATGTTAAATGGGACTAAGTTGAAGTTTCTTCTTGCTTTAAAAGAATTTTGAAGCTTTAAAGTTCCACTATGAGAGAAAGTATGTAAAGCTAGCCTGTTGTTTCTGTAGATCAGTCAAGTTTTGGAGTAAAAATCTCATTTCAGTGCACCATAAAACTGCACCTTAATGCCTGAATTTTGGCTAGGCTTTTAAGTTGATGTATTCTGTGAGGTATTTCTGATTACACTGTGTCCTAGAAATAGTGAAATGTGTACGGCTGGCACATAGGCAAAACTATTGCATCCTGCTAAATGACACTCACAGGCTTTAATTTTCTGGATGAGTAAATTTTATTCAGTGAGGTAATATTTATTCAGTGTCAGCTTGGAAGGCAAAGTGGCAAAAGCTTTTGATAATGCTAAGTGAATCTATTCAACTTTAACCAGATGGGAAATGACATTTTCATTTAATTCCTTACTTTTCTTCACACCCTCAAGTCTCTTTCAGTAGAGTCAGGTTCACCTACTTAGCACCTCACCTTTGTTTATCAGTGAACTACAATTTTCCCTTTCCCTATGGAAAAACACAACCATTTGGAATCAGTTTTCTGTCTCTCTCCCCACCACTGTTCTTAGACTGTTAAGATATGAAAGGGAAAAGAGAATGCCTTTTAGGTAATCTGCATGTGAGATTTTGCATAATTTCTCATCTAGATGCTGTATCAACCCCTTGGAATAGAGATTCCAGTGGCAATCAGTTGAGGACTTTGACATACACTGTAACGATTAACAATCCACTTTGTGGGAAGTTCACAACTGCGACTGAAAAGCAGGTACTGTGTGTGTGTCTGTTTGGTGCCCTTTAAAGCAAGGGAGAGGTGAACTCTGTGGTCTGTCAGAGATCTGACCACGGTTAGAGTTCAGTGAGCTGAATGTGGATCTGCAGTTTAAACATAGCATCTCTAAGGGTAGCTTGCTGCCCTTCTCGCCATTAGTGAGCAAATGCTAATGAAATCAGAGGCTTTCTGCCCTTACAGATGGCTGTAAACTTCTCCCACAAAGTCTATGGGAAGAGTGTTAATATATCTTACAAATTGGGGGGTGAAAAGGTGCAATAATGTGCTTTCAGTGTCCACTTCTGGGCTCCCCAGTATGAGAGAGATGGAAAGAGTCCAGCAAAGGGCTGCTAAGATGATTAAGGGACTGGAGCATCTCCTATGAGAAATGGTTGAAAGCTGGGACTGTTCAGCCTGGAGAAGGGAAGTTTCAGGAGGATCTTACAAAGCATATAAGTATCTGAAGGGGGAGTGCAAAGAAGACTGAGCCAGGCCTTTGCCACCAAAGGACACACCTTTTACAGGTGCTCAGTGACAGGATCAGAGGCGACAGGCACAAACTGAAACACAGGTGGTTCCCTCTGAACATCAGAAAACACTTTTCTAATGTGATGGTGACGAATCAGTGGAACAGGTTGTCCATAGAGGCTGTGATGTTTCCTTCCTTGAAGATACTGGAAAGCCATCTGGACATGGTCCTGGGCAGCCTGCTCTGGATGGCTCTTCCTGAGAAGGGTTCTCGGACAAGATGGCCACGAGAGGTGCCTTCCAGTCTCAACCATTCTGTAATTCTGCTTTGGGAAAGGTCTCATATGTCAGTCTCGAAGAAGAGCTGTGGTTGTGAGTCAGTGGCCAGCCTTGCATCTGGTACTTGAAATGGCAGTGGGGAAATACTGCTGCTGTCTATGTTGGCTTAAGCAGGAGGCATCTTCTTTTCCCCACCTGATCTATACTTGCTATTCTTAACTGGTTTTTATTGTTGTTGTTCAGGCTTTCTCCTTACTGCTAGTTCACTTGGAGTTGGTGGATCTAGCCTAAGGAATTCAGAATGAAACAGAAAAAACAAAACAAACAAACAAAACAAAACAAAAAAACAAAAACCAAAAAAAACCAAAAAAAACCACGGGTATGATGAATAATACCTTCTTATTTTTATTTTCTTTTGTGGTAGATCCTGCATAAGCAGAGCCAGAAAGGTCAGTCTTATCAGGTGGATGCTGAGATACTGACCCATGATGTCCCCTACCATGATTATTTCTACACTGTGAGCAGATACTGCATCAGCCGCACATCCAGTCACAAGTGTCGATTACGGTGAGCCTGTGTGGTGCACAGTGGGAGGGGAGAAGCCAAGGCACGTATGTTACAGGTTGTTGAAGTGTGCTTATCAAAAGATCTGCCAACAGCATAGAGAAGGTCAGTTTCTCCTGAAGTTGGGGATCTCTTCTGAAAAATAAGCTCGGTTTATCTCTTGTGACATGTATACTGTATTTGGATCTCAATAATTCGGTGAGAAATGAACTCTGTGTTGACTCGACAAGGTACAGAACTCCTCTCCAAGACTGAGCTGGGTTCTGACCAGCTTTGTCTTAAGTGCAGCTGTCTGAGTGCGATAAATTGGAGCTACCAAGTTGTTGTATTACAGAGTTTCCCAGATATCCTTTTTAAGGGCCTGCGGAGTAAGATGGTTTCACAGGAAGGTGCAGGGAAGGTGGAACATACCTACCTCTGCAGGGAGGGTACTCAAGCAAGTCAGGCTTTATTATTAAACTCTACCTAGATAGGGGAGTCTTAAAAGGCACTTCCCTTTCCTCTCCCATTTGTTGACAACATCTGAAGCTATGAAGTTCCACGTTCAGTGCATTTGTGTGACTTTCTGACTATGTAATCCTTGGTAGTTTCTGTGCTGTCTTTAAGACCTTTTATCTCAGAATTCATCAGTACCCAGCAAGCCTGGATTTTATTCTGGCTTATCTTGGGCTATAACAGTGCTGAAGACTCCCTCTCTACTGGGAGGAGAAGGGAAGAAAGGTCCTGGAACAACTGTTCTGGATGTTTGGGTGTTTTTTTTGTTTGTTTGTTTGTTTGTTTTTTTGTTTGGTTTTTTTGAGTGAGTTATTCTTCCTCTCTGGGGGCTACATTTGTTTTATCTGAGACACTTGGCAACCCTAGGAGAAGAGCAACCCTAGGTTTCAATATGGTGCACCGAACATGAAAGTATAGTACAAAAGGTACATAGTGGTGTTACAGCTGGCTTTATTATACTGCATTTAAAATGGCTCAAAAACTCTGTTTGAAAGATGCTGTTTTGTTAGATTAGAAACACAGTGGTCTTAAACTGATTTGAGTGACTATTCAAAAATGTTAGTGTTTTCTAGGACTGTCAATGTTCTTGACCTAAATCAGGCTATCCTTTTGTCCTGCATGAAGAGCTTTGGGATTCATTCAGCTGTTACAAGCAGCCCACTGAAGGATTCTGCTCCCAATTAATTTCTGTTCTGGAAGCATTATTGATTAGCTTGACCCGGGGAATGCAAGGCAGGAATGTCCCTTCCTCTCTGTGATGCTCACAGAAAGACAGATTTTAATTTCTGTCTACTCAGGGTAAGATCTGAGCACTTGGTGCATGAGTGGTGATAATGAATTTCACCTGCTGCCATTGTGTGCCCATGTAATACATCCTGTGTACACGTACAGAGTAAAAAGCAGGACTTTGTGATCTGAAAGCCTGAAGCCTATTTTAAATGTGTTAAAATGAGAACACTTCAGAAGAGAGAAATTCTCTGCTAGTCTGAGTCTGAAGGAAAAAAATAATAATAAAAAAATAATCTCTATGATTTAGACATTTGAATCTCCTGAAGCTTTAGCAAGATATGTTGTCTTTGCTACTGCCTGTGTCTTGCCTTATGTCAGTGTAAGTGCTGCCTAGATGGAAAGCCAAGGCAGTTCTAGCTGATATTTCAAAGTATGGACATAGGCTAGAGGCCTGCTTCTGATAAGAGATTTGTGCTGTCACTGTGCTACCTAGAGAGCACTCTTTCTCTATTGCATTCTGTTTGTTAGGGTTTCTGCAGAAGTGAAGTATAAAAAACAGCCCTGGGGCCTTGTCAAGTCTGTAATCGAGAAGAATACCTGGGGAGGAATACAGGAAAACTTCAAACAACTTGGTGAGGCATTTTATTCTTTGGTAGAGTAAGGAGGCTGTCTTTCCTATGTATGTTTTCATGTCTGTCAAACACAATTTCTTAAAGAGTGGTTTGAAAAGAAGGCAACACCAAAGGAATCTCCAAGTCAGAGGGTTCTGTTGTCAATATATCTGCCTATTCCAGGGTGTAAAAGAAGCCTCGTAGCTTTATGCTAACAAGGAGCTCTTGTATACCTTGCCAGTAATTGGTTTCTGAAGGAAATGTGAGGAGCAACAGGAAAGCTGTTAATTTCAATTGCGTGTGCCTATCTTTTAAGTTTTTCCTTGATTGTGGGTATGAGAATAGAAGCAGTGGCACTTGGCAGTCTCCCTGGCTATGTCTCTGAACAGCGTGGCCAGCCATGGCTGCAGGCTCACAGTCTAACACAATTCGTAGTCTCAGACTAAGTGTCGTGAAGTGCTCCTCCAACTGCTATCTAACATATCTTTCAACAATCCTGCACAGGCTGAATGTACATCATATCTGAAAAGTGTACTAAGTGCCACCTAGCAATTAGGACAGGTAATACTGATCAAGGTGTAGTTTGTCAGCTACCTGCTTTAAGTTCATTTCCTAGAAGATACACTTACTCCCCTCACTGCCACCCTCCATATCTCACAAGTCAAGTCTTCAGGCTTTTCAGCTTTGCTTTTGAAAGTTGAGTAACGTTTTTTGTTTTGTTTTTTTTCTGTTGCAGAATCAGATCTCCTAATGGAGGAATATGCAATTAATCAGTCCATAGAAGACTCTGGAAAATTAGTTGCCCTGAGACGAAGACGACGCACTTTACACCGGAGTCTGGCAGATTCACTTCCTAAACGCTCTTCCCAACACTCCTCTGGTGAGATGGGAGTAGAGTCCCAGGGCAGCATAATAGGTAGGAATTCTTATATCAAGTGTTTTCCAAAAGGCGTGTTGAAGAAAGCTTAACTCTTAACATAGTGCAAGAGTAACACTTGCGTGTATGTTACACTCATTGTCTTTATCTAATTGGTGTGACAGCAAATGCTTTAGTGTGTTCAAGCTTGCATAAAATAGATTTGGAGTATGTGTAGTCACTTTTATGATGACTATCTCATGAAGTCAAACCTTAATCTCACCTTCTGTTTTTAAAACAAACAAATGAACAAAAACCAACCAAAGCCTAAAATGCTGCACTGCACCTGCACAGGACTGAAAATGAGATGGGATCAGAGAGAAATTTAACCCATCTTGTGTAAAGTTGCTGAAAACTTGCTTTATTTCCTCAGATAACTGCACACCCAAGTTGTGAGTTGATTGAACTTTGTTACTTACCTCTTGGCCCTGTCATCTTGGGTTTGGGTTTTTTTCTATGTTGAAGAGTCCATTTCCTGCCTACTTCTGTAATTTCTGGGGGACTGAAGCATTTCTTGCAGTTCCACTGCCCCTAGGCACAACAGGCTTGGCCACTAGCACATACAATATTAGCTACACCTACAGAGGTGAGGAACATCTGTGCACTAACGTGTACCAGAGAATGGTGGATTTCATGACACCAGCTGACTTGCAAACACTGAAAAGCAAGTGCTCTCTCCGAAAGGGCGGAGATAGCAGTGAGTCATGTAGCGTGGAGAGAGCATTTGGATCAACAGCATGTGTAATGGACTCTTTACCTAACTGAGATTACTTCCTGATTACTTAATTTTGCTACTGCTGCGCCACCTTTTCAGGTGAGTGTGTCTGTCTTGGTATACATTACAGCTTCTGTGTATGCTCCTTGGCCAGGACAGAAAATATGAATGTAGGAAACTGCTTTGGGAGATCAGGGAAATTATATTTGGAGATCAGCCTGCCCACAGTGGTAGGTGACTGCTGCTCACTTCCTCTCCCTCACTAGTGTCTGGTCCATGTTGCCTTCTGACTAGCAGGTGCTTTTTCAAAAGACTGTCATCAGGTCAATATATAAACCAAGCTGGAAAGGATGGGACAAGTTAAAGGAGAACTTGGTTTGACACTGGTTGTCAGAAAGACTAATGTGGCCAGGAGAACAAGCAGAAGAGAGCCACTTTGCAGGCTGCGTCTGCTAGTGGGTGACTAGCAGCATATGTGCTGAAGGAGTGTTAGCAACGGGTGGACTGTAGCCTTCTCGGGCTGTCTAGGTTTGATGCGAAGATGCCCCAGAGCTATTCCCTGCAGCATACTGGGGTAGGGGGAATCTTCCTCCTGATGGAAGAGCCTAACTGTCCAGCTGGCTTGTCTGAGATGACTGCAGAGACACCTTGGTGAATGATGGAGATGATCTTGTGCACCCACGTGATCCGTTACTCTTTTTCATCAGAAGCTGTTGAGCTGTTCTGTGTGAAATGCTGGGCACGGACATGTATCTGCAGGCATCCTTTAGGAATGTTCTTCAGTACTTTTTAACCTCTTTTCTATTCCATGCCCTATAGGAAGGAAAAGAGATGCTGTAAGTAGGACCACCACCATCATTGTAGTAATGAGTGTCTTGTAAGTACTCGCTTGCATTAAAACGTGGCTTCACTCAAGCTCATCTTGGCCTTTATCTGTGTTTGCCTGTACCTCACTTGAGTGTTAACATTGCACATAGCATGACAGATCCTAACCTAATCCGAATGTGTATATAGGAGCACTCAAGTACAGGAGGGGAGTGGATTGGCTTGGGAAGTGACGCACAGAATGAAAATGCTGACTTGCCAGACCAGTCTACCTTGTGGGTTTACATATGTCTGATCCTATTAAAAAACTTCTAGAATTTACTCATTCCTGGTTTTAAAAGTTCCAAGAGGAGACACTGTTGTCATTCCTATAGGTTTTTATTACACTGCTTAAAACTAACCACTAAGAATTGTTTGGATAGATCTTTATTTTCAGTGCAGCACTGCCCCACACTCGTTTTCTCCCAGAAGAATTCTCTTTTCTTCTTAGCTGTTTGTAGCCCAGATCTTGTTTCTGTAGCATTGCAGATGAAATTGTTATAGGACTTGATTTTTGTTCTTTTCTCTTTACAGTTTGCTGCTCTTGGTCTTGTTGAACATAACACTGTTTCTCAAACTGTCAAAGATAGAGCATGCAGCTCAGTCCCTTTATCATGTCCAGCTTCAGGAAGAAAGCTCTCTGAAGTAAGTTGAATTCACAGTCTTTGCTTGCTTGCTTTCTTCCTTCCTCAGCTTATGTTGGAATTTGATCTAAAGAAATAGATTTTGAACAATGAAACTTGGTGGTAAGTTTTTCAAAAGCTGCTGGGACTTGCTGCTTTTCTGTGGTCTGTGCACCTATCCAGTGACATGTCTGACTGCATCTTGCAGTAATAAATTTCTCCTTTGACAAGCTGTATTTTGGGGGATTGTTAACCTTAGCTTGCATTTATCAGCCTGCTGTGACTCATCTGCTGTGAACATCATAGTGCTGATCACAGAACCGAAGCGTTCACTTTATCCAGTGTGAACCAGCGCAATCTCAAATGTAATGTTAGAGATTCATTTAGCTTCTTAGGTTCTTTCTGTGAGTCTCCTGCTAAATCCCCTCTCCCCCTGAGACTTCCATGGTAGGTGCCTTCTGTATTTGGACACCTGGAAGAGGCTCAGATGTTGCTTCCTCTCTGGAGTGTGGTATTGGCAAATGAGTTAAAAGCCATAACCTGATCTTGAGTATGGAAGCAGTGTGGTGACCTCCCATAGTGATTATCTCAGAACGGATTAGAGTAGCTTTCTCCATAGGAAAGATCTTGCCCTCTGAAGTGTGAGAACTTACTCTGTATAATGTTGAGTACGTTGTTCTTGGTGGCTGTTGTCTGCAGAGGTCTGAGGTGGTATCTTCAAGGCAATGGGGACTGAAATTCAACTGCAGGCAATTTTTTATGTGGCTTTTGGAAAAGGATGCTTTTAGTGATGGCAGAGCACAGTTGCTTTTAGAAAGGCACGGAGGTGCTTGTTTCATGTTTCTGATGTAATCTCCATCTCTTTCAGCGTATCCCCAGAAATGGTATCAAAAGAGGAGATCCCTCAATATGATAAGGAACAGGTTAAACATGTGAAGGGAGTTTTAAGAGACTCAATTGAAATGCTTGAGCAGGTAGGTCTGCCAGTCTTTCCTGGTGATCCTCTTTGTTCCTCAACTCAGTTTTCTTTCCCTTCTGCCATAGTAGCTTTTGCTTTATTTCTGATGGTGCTAACTAAAGTTTTCATGACTCCTTTACTTGTGTTGTCCTAGGCTTGAATTTGGTACAAAGGCAATGCTCATGTTTCTGATGTTTTGGGTTTTGTTTTTACTTTGGACTAAGATTACTCATGTGAACTTTCTTAAAAGTACTTCAGAGGTTTATTGATGAGATGTGTTGGTGCAGTTCTGAATCATGACAGAGCAGACACGGGAATAATTCAAAACAGATCCTCTTTTCTAAGAAGACTCAAAACATAATGTGAAGCATTTGCCCACCTCATTGAGGTTTCTTCATTCAGATTTATCCAGGCTTTTGCTCCTCACTACTCTGCTAGATACTGGTGAGAGTTTTGTTTAGCCTTGGTATCAGTGGGCCACCTAATTTCCAGTGAAAAATAAATACATTCTACAGACTGTTTCTGAGAGGCTCCAGAGCTATGGAGTTAATATTCTTTCTTCTCAGTAATTTACACTTCCAGGCTCATACATACTACAAACGCTATATAAAAGATGAGGTTCTTGAATGCTGTTGTGTGTCTCTGATCCTGAAGTCCAGGACTGATAACCCCCTAGGCTGACATTTCAACTCGATAAGTGAAGGACAGTAAACTCGTACTTTGTTTTTACTTACAACTTATGAACCTTCTGATTTTAAGTTCTCTTGTTAAATCTTAAAATGTGACAGAAGAAATTATTAGATTAGGAAAGCTGTGGGGGAGTTCACATGTACCTCTATCCATCACCAGTTTGCTGTGTTCTCCCACGCGCTAAAGGAGGATAGAAGAAGCAGCCATTTTTGATGCTTCTTGTTCAGAGGTCTCTGCACACAAAACTGCTATTCATCTATTAACCATTTTGATCGAAGCTTGAAAACGCTTGAGTGATGGAAATTTCTCTGTAGAAATTAATTTCCTTGTTTCCTTGCCCATTCCAGTTTCTCTGCTTACTAAAAAAAAAAAAAAAATCCTAATTCTGAAGTGTTAAACTGCTTTTTGGACAATGTTAAAAAAAAAAAAAAAAGTGAGAATTCAACCACCTTTTTCATCCCAAACAACACTTTTGTGTGGAAGCCATGACACGTCTTAGTGCCTGTTACCTTGCGTTTTCTGAGGGCTGTCAATAATCTGAACACATTCTGTGCACCAAAATGCACTGGGAGGGCTAGGTGCTTTGCGGTCATGTTCCTTTCAGTATTTGCTATGAACGTTAACTGTGACTAAAAATGGCTGGGGTGGGTCATCTTCTGTTGTCTGGTGAGGTGTTCAGACTTCATCATATTGGACTGTTTATAATTACTAACAAACTGTACAGGGTACAGCTGTTAGGAGAGCACAGCGAGGCAACTGTTATAGAAACAGGGAGGAGGAAATTGCATGCAGTCTTTAAAAGAAAAGGAGGAGAGAAACATTCTTTTCCTGTTATTGCTCACCCATGCAGCAGACCAACCGAAGTAATTGAGTTGGGGTGTAATGGTTGTATCTTCACAGCTAAAAAGCTCCCTTTCCACGCTCCAGAGAAGCTTTGACCGCTTGAACAGAACACAGAGCAGCAAGACAGAGAGTTAATACCCCCATCAGCTTTCCATTGGAGACGTCGGAGGAAGAGATGTGCGCGTGAGGACTTGCGGGGTAGGAAGGGTGGTAACGGTCACCTTCGGACTCTTTGCTGTTTGGCTGAGAAGCTGCATGGAATAAAGGTTTCTGGAAGAAGTTGGGCTCTGCCTTCCCGTAGCCTGGTGCTCCGTCTCTCCCGCCAGCCCCGTGTCCGGGGGACTCTGGCTTCCGAACGTGGCTGAGCTCTGGCGTCCCGTGGGGAGCGGAGCGAGCGAGGGCAGTCGTGCTGTCCGTGAACTGATCTGCAGGTTTCAGAGGAGGGGAGAGCACCCTCGGCGAGAGCTGGGCTCGTCTTAGTGGAATTGCAGCTTTTTGTCTCAACTTGAAAAACGACCATCGATGAAGAGTGTTTTGGAGAAGAAGAACAGGTACCGGTTTGACAGCCACAGGATCTTTAGATGCTTCTTTAGCCCCGGGGGCCTCATAAAACAACTCGCCATATTGAAGGATGAATATTTTTAAGATGAATTAACTAAATAGGGAAAAGGCTTGCTGCCTCTCTAGTACCTCTCTTTGCATATGGCGAGCTGTGGCAGGCTGCCGTCTGCCATGTGTCCCTAGCTCTCCCCGAGAAGTTTCAGCCCTGGGTATTTCTCTCCCCTGCCCCCCCCCCCGG
>Ga0065711_1042281_pt1 | contig 15503 bp, 16 predicted proteins | sample Hoacrofraction12_FD_59098 | JGI IMG/M metagenome (GOLD analysis project Ga0065711, IMG submission 59098) | Hoatzin crop microbial communities from Cojedes, Venezuela - Epithelial fraction 12 v2 (version 2) | ecosystem: Host-associated > Birds > Digestive system > Esophagus > Crop | place... | reverse complement strand
GGGGGGGGGGGGGGGTCGGAGAAAAGAAAAGTAAAGAAGGAAAAATAACCCCAGACATCTTCACATCTAGGGAATCTCCTGCAGGCAAGAAACAAAGCAAAGTGATGGGGGCTGAACTGGGTCTCCATGACTCACCGATGAAGACCGAGATGAACAGTTCTGTGATTACAGAGGCAGTTTTGCAACTCTGACCACAGGCCAAAAGATCAAAATTTGCCTCCATCAGTTGTCTCACCAGTTGCTTTCAGGGCAGGATTTGGTGGAAATTTATCCACATCATCATTAGCACTGCTCTCCCATTAAGAATTTCCACTAATTTGTGGTAAACCACTGGCCAAGAGCTGGGACAACACAGGCCAGATACAAGTGCCAGTAAAACAATCACCGAAGGCCATTCCGTTACATAAAACCACACTCCCACCACATTAAGCACAGCCATGGCACAGCCCCGCAGCCAGTCCCACATCTCATTATCCCCGTCTTCCAGAGAGCGAGCCAGTCTAACAAATACTGAATATTAATGAATAATGAGCTAACAAGTGCATTAGTGCTAATTCAATGACATTCAGATAGAAGATGCTGAGGATTTTTAAAATGTTTTACTTACATTAATGTATCCTGACACACTGACAGTTTAGAGGATGTTTCCTATTAGACTGTGCGTTTTCAAAGGGGAACCGCCACCTCCCCCTTCTCCTGCGATTCTTTTCTCCTTAATCTGTTTTCTGAGCATCCCAGGGGCTGCGCAGATCAATCACCATAAACACGCAACTCCTACTCCCCAACACGGCTCTCGGTGATGGGCAGCATCTATGTGCAGTTGAAAGAGGCATTTTTTTTTCCTCCAGAATCCTTTTTCTTTGCAGGCTTCTTCCAGTATCTCTTCCCTTGCTCAGCTATTCAGCGTACTGCACGCAATTTTGATAGCTACTGCTTCATGGTGCAAAGAAACCTCACTGGTGCCACGCTAATGACAGCTCAGTCTCTCCCCACCTCCACAGCATCTCCCCCAGCATCTCCGCTTCCCTCCCAGCATCTGGAGAGAAGAGGAGCTCTGCGGCACAGGAGAGGTGAGACTCCACCACACGCGTGACGATGCTGCAGCAGCCAGAGCTGCACCCATCCAGGGAGGTGCACGGGGCTGCGAGAGGGGAACCAGACCCCGTTCCTGCTGGCACCTGAAGTTGACAGCCTACAGCTTCAGGAAGCCACTGCCAAGCAGCTGCTGCGTGCTATCATGCCCGCCTGCAAGGACACAGTTCCCCAGGGCGCTGGGGACAGGGCTGCTGCCTATTGCTGCGCTGGACATTGTTTCAGTGGCACTGCCATCCACGGTGCAGCCTTTTACCCAGCAAAGCTGCTTGAGTTAGAGAGGTGGCACTACAGTACGTCTCACTCCAAGGGTTTGAGGGCACTTCCAGTCTGCAAGCAGAGGAAGAGAAAACAAACCAGAGTCAAGCCAGGATAATGAGTGACAGGTTTATATGTCTAAGTTGGCCAAAATTTCTTCAGCTCTATCATGTCCAGGCCAGGTAGAGGGCTCTTGCTACCCTGTCAAGCTCTGGTTTTAGATCTCCCAAGCCAATACGCCCAAGACAACATCTTGAGCCCACTTTCGTTTCCTATGCCAAAGAGTCAGCCAAAGGTGCAGTGGATGTATGTCCTTTCTAACAGCCCAGTGGGGCACTCACCATTGCTTAAGCATCTTTCACAGACCACAGGTCGAGAATCACTAGTAAACATGAAGTGGCAGCACTGTCCCTTTACAATGTTGGGGTTGCCCCAGGAGGGGAGGTCTCCAGCACTGCAGCAGCACAGCGGGGTCCGCACACGAGAGGGGGGCCCAGCAGGACAGTTGCACTGTACCTGGCTCTCACAGCCGTGCTGGAGCCCACAGCATTCCTCTCGCAAGGCCCTGGCAGCCATAATGCACTTGTGCAGCTCTCCTGCTGTTTCTCCAGGCTCTGGTGGTCCCATCTCCTTGCCAGTAAGCACAGTACCAGGTCCACAGCAGCTGCTCTGGATCCCATACTTACCCAGCCACACAGACAGCAAGAAAGCCTGGACTCAAACACATGGGCAAGGCAAAGAAGAGAGGTGGTAGATGCACAGGTCTAAGCAGTCATACAAGAGCAAGATCAGCCAGAAAGGGAAGAGATAACCTTCCACATAAAACTTTCAACCAGCCAGCCACCTCTTCCCTCTTCTTGTCCGCAAGGCTCATTAGCAAAGTATCTCAATGCCCCACAGTCTCACCCTACTACAGCCATGCACCTTCGGGACAGATGATATCCCCACTTTGGAAACACTAGAAGATTAAGGACAGGATCCACAAACGTACTAAGTACCTTAGCTCTTGCAAACATTAGGCTGTTGCCTGATCAAGTGGAATCTAAGAATCCTTTTCCCTCCCACGAATGAAGGGTCAGTCTGTTCACTTTTACATTCATAAAATGTCTTGGTAAACAACCTCAGACACTTCAGGACTCTTGAAATCCCAAGGGATGAGGCAAATCCTCTGTGTCTAACCCAAAAACACACCCGAGAGCCACAAAGCATCTTGTGCTAACCAAACAGCCAAATGAAAAGTTCCCCAGGAAGCCCACGGTGGAGCAGACCCCGAGCCAAAACTCCCCAAGTCCCAGGTAACTACCGAAGGTACAGCTATATTCCAGCAACGTACGCTCGCAGCCCAGAAGGCCAACCATATCCTGGGCTGCATCAAAAGCAGCGTGGCCAGCAGGTCGAGGGAGAGGATTCTGCCCATCTACTCTGCTCTGGTGACACCTCACCTGGAGTCCTGCATCCAGCTCTGGAGCCCTCAGCACAGGAAAGACATGGACCTGTTGGAGTGGGTCCAGAGGAGGGCCACAAAAATGATCAGAGGGCTGGAGCACCTCTCCAATGAGGAAAGGCTCAGATAGCTGGGGCTGTTCAGCCTGGAGAAGAGAAGGCTTCGGGGAGACCTTATGGTGGCCTTTTAGTAGTTAAAGGGGTCTTAGAAGAAAGATGGGGACAAAGTTTTTAGCAGGGCCTGTTGTGATAAGACAAGGGGTAATGGTTTTAAACTAAAAGAGAGTAGATTTAGACTAAACACAAGGAAGAAATTCTTTACTAAAAGGGTAGTGAAACACTGGAATGGGTTGCCCAGAGAGGTAGAGGAGGCCCCATTGCTGGAAACATTCAAGGTCAGGTTGGACGGGGCTCTGAGCAACCTGATCTACTTGAAGTTGTCCCTGCTCATTGCAGGGGGGTTGGACTAGGTGACCTTTAAAGGTCCCTTCCAACCCAAACTATTCTATGATTCTATTCTATGATTCATGCTGTATTTCTGCAACTGCACATCCCAAACCCACTGTGACTGAACCAGATAGATTTCTATCCAGAACAGAGATCTAGATGATTAGGACCTCTCTGCCACCAGCCAGCTGCAGCAGTCCATCACTGCCCCCATCTCCCACTGGACTTCTTCCATGCTAGCTGCAGGAAACAGCTTTGCACACCGCAGACTAGCAACACATCTTCAAACAACAACAGAGTAATATGCATTTTTTTTGCTGGGAGGAATATACTGCGACCCATGCCCTGGATGAGGGGTGGAAGTTGTCCACCCTAGAGAACAGAAACTCTCCCAAAGCAGTTTCTGCAGGTCACGAAGCCTCAGAGACCAGCAGGGAATGAAACTTGATCAAGCCAAAAATAACCTGATGCTCAGGCAGTAAAAGCAACTAGCACTCAGCCACCACAGCAGCATCACGTGGCTGCTGCTTCTGCTCCGTCTGGCACATTCTGTACACCGAAGCAACAGGGATACTTCAGATGTCTCACCTGTAACAAGCCAGGTACATGGGACTCCCTTCCCACGTAAATGCCAGCGCTCTCAGTACGGAATACGCTGTGCAACACCAGTAGGACACACCTCTTGCCAGAGGTTCATTCCCAACTCTGCCACAGCCCTGCTGCTTCCTTAAGTGACTCCAACAGGCACAGGGGACACTGTGTCCTCCCTAGCGAAAACCTACCAACCCAGACGGTAAATCTCCTGCCTCTACAGACGATGAAGACGCAAAGCAAAATCCCTAGGTCAAAAGCCATCTTCACTGGGTGCCTCCACACCATCTCCTACAGACAAGCCAGAGGACACCTCAAAACCCAAACCACCCACGATGCACAAAGAGTCACTTCTGGCACATCCAAAGCTCACCCTGTAGGCCAGACGCGCCCCGTGGCCAGACGCTGCTGAATGCCCTCCAGCGCTGTTGGTGAGCAGTGCAGGGCTGGCTCCAGAGCCACCACCTGCAAGGCGCTGACACCCTGTGCCCAATGCGTCTCCAGCAACCAGGAACGCAGTGGATGCGGCCAGCACCACCACTCAGCACCAGACAACCTGCTGGGGAGGTAAGAGTCAATTTGCGTTACTTGCCTTGTTACCACTGCAGGCAGAAAAGGACATCCAAAGCCTGCTCAGCCTTTTCCACACACCCTGAACTCTCCCCTCTGCCTGCTTTAGGGCTGCATCCCCTGGGCAGGCTCAGCCCCCGCACCCTCCTCGATGCAGCTCTTCTCCCGCAGTCCCGGCTCTCCCGCTCCTGCCCACAAGCTCCCTGATGCCATAAAGACATCCTGCCCCAAGAAGCACCATGATCGTGGCCCAGCCATACTGTCTGGGAGGTACAGCCCCACTCAAGGATTTTATTGCCCATAGGTTTCAAGTTTCCTTTCACAGGGAACACTGGAAAGTTTCTTTCCGTGTCACAGGACATGTTTTATAGCAATCAAAATGGCAAAGTGCTCAGTTTCCCTGGAAAAAGATAAAAAGCAGCCCTGTTGCTCTACTAGGTTCTCCACCACGAGCTATAATTCAACACGTTGACCACCCTCCTGCCAGGCTGCTAACCACCACCTGCAGCAAGGTGCTGACCCCTCCACCCCGGCTTCACCTCGGGGGAGCAGTGCTTGCGGGCAACTGGCACGCAAGGCACCCCACAGGCGCCCGGTCCGACACCCGGCCCCACTGCAGCCCCGCAGTCCCAGCAAGGGGGACAGACAGACTTCACCCTCCCACCCCACGCACAAGCCTGGCCACACTGTCCAGCTTTCTCCAGCAGCCCATCCATCCCTTGCTGCTGAGGAGGGTTTTGGCTGCAAATAAAAAGGAGCCAAGGTACAATCTGCTGCTTCAGCAGCTCCCAGCCGTATTACTTACATACGAGTCCATCCCCTCCATCAACCTCCTCCCCGCCACGGAGGCTCTCAGCCCGGCCAACCGCAGCAATCCATCACCCCAAAGCTGCCCTTGCTCTCCCCGACAGCTCAGACAGCCACATCCCAGCACCCAGCCCCTTGCCTTCACCGTGGATGGCCACCACTGAGCACTCACGTCTCCCAGGGAGCTGGGAGGATGGAGAGAGAAGGAAATAAGATATATTGGGATCGGGTGCTGTTCTTCGTTAAGGGCACTAAAAGAGAAGAATTCCTCTTTGATTTCCCAGCTGCCTGAGACAGGTGTTGGTGGGAGACAGTCCCAGAAGCTTAGCGGGCCATCTGTCCTGCAGATGATTTCTACAGGGAAACATTAGAAGGAAAAATAAAACCCATATGCACACACACACAACTAAAAGAAACACCAAAACCCAAGTAAATCAACCCTTGCTACTGGAAAAGAGCAGCTTTAAAAAGCCAGGAGACCAACCAAACAGGGTAATAAACGTCAGTTTCACAGCATATCTGATGAAGCTCAGCATTTCACCTCCTCTGTATCACACCTGAGGAATGACATAGGCTCAGAGAAACTCTGTGGGAAGTAACCCTGGGACCAGGGAGAAGCCCAGACACACGCTGCTTACCCATGGTTTCACAGTGAAACGGGGCTTCTTGGCACTTCTTCCCCCAACAGCCTCACCCCGTCCCCAGAGTTTCTTTACACCATGCTCCCAAGCACTTGACAAGCTCCACTCACAAACCCTCAGGAATTCGATGCCCTTTACTCCCAACAATCCTCCAGCTCCGTCCCTTTACAGAACCCAAAAGGAAATTGTAAGAAATCACAATTTGGGAGGTTCGGTCCCCTCAGCCACACGTGAGCATAACATCCCTCTGTATACTGTCACCAAGATAGTGATTTCAAAGCCATTCTTGACGGACCCTCCCCCAAAAGAAGATGAACTACATCTCCAGCAACATCATTTCTCTACCTGCAGTCCAGTAACTCACCCAGCACAATGCACCTACCGCAATTTATAAACTACCAACAAGTCTACACCCATGAAACAGAAGGCTAAACGAATAAGGCTGTGCCACTCTGGCACCCCGAAAGCAGGTTCCTGACCTGCTTCATGGGTGGATTTGCAGCCCCAGCCTGAGAACAGCTGCTGCAGGACGCCCCAGCACCCTCAGATCTTTTCTTCCATCTTTGTAGAAACAAAGGGTTCCTCTTCTCCCACAGTCTGTCATGATATGACCAGATGTGCAGTCTAGGCACACACAAAAGGGGGGAAAAAAGGCAGACGAATAAATTTGCATTAAGCAGAGAGATTGCCTTTTGCTTTAGCTGGGACATTTCCTGAGACCCAGCCACGTAGGCACTCACAGGACTCGCACCACTCCTTGTGCGAGCAACAAAATTTGCATCTGCGACAGAGGAGTCCTGTAAATAAGGCCTGATACGAAACGGCCCAAGGGACCATCAGTCAACAGCTGTCACCAACCCTGTGTTATAGAGCATTTCCCGTATTACAGGGTGACATCCACATCCTGTAAGAGCATATTATTTATACAAATATATATCATTTATACAATATATATTTACACAAATATATATAATTTATAACTAATAATACATTACATATTAAAAAATTGTGTTTTTTTCTTTTTCTATAAATATACAAATAAAAGCTATGGCTTGATTCGCGTGGACTTACTTTGGGTCCCACTGCACAGTGACTATCTCTTGAGACTGTTTAATAAAGACAATTCAGGCTGCCAGACCAGAAGGAGCATTTCGGCATTCACCTACATTTTAGTCTCTGGGGCTAGAGGATCCACAGGGAGCAGTTTGTCCCAGACTCCCTGCTGGGAAATGTCAGCCAGAGCCCTGACTCCTATGCTAACCATTTACTTTGTTAGAGACCAAGACCACCTTTCACCTCTCAGCCCTGGACTACCACCCTACCCACCACTTGGACCCATCCCTTGCAGCTTGGGAACACATTCTCACTTCCTCCTGAAACAATCTGCCAGTATTAAGCCCAGCTTATTTAAACACAATTACAACTCCAGGTTTATCACTCCCTCAGGGCTCCTTAGACTTGAACTAAGTACAGACATGCAGACAGGCTAGGGGAGCTGCTTAGCAGAAGGCCTCCCAACAAAACCACGTACTTGGACTACTTGGTAGCCTATCCCCATGTGGCAAAAACCTCCCTCTGACACCTTAGAGGTTTCTATAGCAACAGGTTAAAGCTAAAAATGTTAGATGCAAAATTCCCCATGTTGGGCAAGCAGGAGCTAGCAGGCCAGATTTAGAAGAGCGAAACTTCTGAATAGCTGCTGACAGAGCTAGCACAAGCTTTGCTAATTCACAAGTCGGTGGCAAACTGCCTTAAAAGAAATTCCTAGCAATCCACACGCAGGGCAGCGGGTGGTGCGTGGGGAAGCCTCTGTGGAGCACCAGCCTGCAGCATCCCCCAGAACTGCAGCATCCCCCAGCACCAGGAGGAGCCACAAGTATCCTTCTCTCCTGCAACGAAGCACTTGGAAGTGAAACCAGTTGTTTACAGGAACAGAATTACAGTCCAGCATAAGGAAGAGCAAGCCTGAAAGCTAAAATACAAGATAGGTTTGGCACTGCTGCTGCCCCTCCACGCAACCAAGACCAGGTTATTTAACCTCTCGCACCTTGGTTTTCCCAGTCACATATGACAAGTAAGCCTGCCGCCCAAGCTGAGACGGCTCACGCTCCGCAGTTACAGCTCTTCCAAGGCGACTGCCCAGGCACAGCACGGCCGCAGCGCCGACTGCCCGGCTGTGACACGCTGTCCTGCTGAGGAAGGCTGCGGGCTCCCGCGCAGCACTCGGCCCATCACACGCAACGTGTCAGGGGCAGAAATGCTCTTCCTGGCCCGAGTAACAACCACCTTAGCATGACATCAATTTTTGCTGTCTGTCTTCATTCCTTGCTAGCAGGAGAAAGCACTGTGGCAACCTTGGGGTGAACCTCACATCAATACCACCTTCACACACGCCAGCAGCTCTCGGCAGATCCTCCTGGTCAGATTAAACCCACATGCGTAAAACCAAAGCAGTCACAGCTCAGTGTGGTGCCACACAGCGGAGGAAGGCAGAGGGGAGCCCGCCACACCACCAAGAAGCAATCACTTTTGCCAGTGTGGTTCTCAGGTCAAGCAGCCCTGAAGGACCCACAGGCTTTCACCACAAACGGCGCACCCACCCGCACCCCTCCAGGAGCTGATAAAAACCTGGCTTTGCTTTTATTTGCTGCTGCGCCGGGGGAAAAGACTCTGTGCATGCACGTGTGTGTGTGTGTGTATGTGCACGTTTGTTTATGCATGAGCTGTCAACCCCCTCTGAATTCCCCAACTGTGAAGTGCGCGACATTTAATCTCAACTTTCTTTCTGGATTTCATAATGTGCATTATCAGCAATGGGCATTCAGCACACAAGTACCCTTCAGAAAGCTTTCATCAGAAAAAGGAAATAATATAAAGAAGATTGAAAAACACAATGCCTCTGATCGGTGGGAGGCTCTCCGGCTTCCACAAAAGGCCAGTGCATGTGTACCGTGAGGATCACCCAGAGAGACGGTCTGTCCCCAGCACAGAATCAAATCATTTCACAGGTGGAGAGAGTGGGGCTTGGAAGTGTCAAGTGTAACACGAACCTGTGGTTCTCTTCACCTCCCTCTTTTTGGCTCCCTGGGAAATGGGCAGGGTGAGCCATACCCTAGAGGTGTCTGTTTTAGGACAGGATGCATCATCTCCTGCAGTGGCTTACATCTTTCCATAGGCCACAGGAGGAGTCTAGAAGATACGAGTGAGATCAGGTTTTTGATGGCTTTTACACAGACGGGCAAGACAAATTCTTGATCCTTGCAGTTAACTTTTCACTACCCAGTCCTAGGCAAACACTGAACCTCTTTTGCCCATCTCACAGCATACAGTCACACTCTGGGATTATAGAAAACCTAGACATCAACCTGCAAGGAAAGGGGTTCCCTTCTCTTCTGCTGGGCACAGAGAAGCTGTGTCCTAAGTAGATCTGCTCTTATTAGTCACAGCCATTGAGGACGCACATCAGCCCAAGGAACTAAAGTAAGATTTCTCTTTTTATAGCAGAGAGGAGACAAATGGGTGGACACCAGCACGTGGCAATCAATAACCTTGATGACGGGGGATGTCTGAGAAAGACTGAGAGGTCCCACAGTCATGAAGCTCTCTCCTCATCTCACCTGGCACACGCGAGAGAAGCCTTAGGAAAGAAAGGATGAAGGTACTACTGACTAGTCCTTCTCCTTGCCGAATTAGACACAGACTCCCTACCTTTGTTTGACTCTTGTACCCAGGGAGGAAGAGGCAACAGGGATGCTTGGGAAGCCAAGTGCTAGTAGCTCCAGTGCTGACAGACCAGGGTCTCAAGTAACCACAGAAAACGCAGAGTTGCCTGATGTCTCGTCTCTGCTATCAAGGGTTGTTTAAGGACCTTCCCTTGCTTCTACGATTTTAAGTCTCAGACACCTGAATGCAACAAGCTCCAGTAAAACCAGCATCATACCACAGCAGTACGCGTGTGTATACACACACACAGTGCTTTGCCGGTGTGCGTGTGTGTATATATACATCTGTATCAGTAAGCATGTAGCACAGCTTCCTCCTTAGCAGGGCTCATGACACAGAAGTGTCAGGTTTTAGTCAACACTTTCCCCATCACCTTACCTGTAACATCATTCGCATGCAGCTGTGGCTCTGGGGATTGCAGACAGATCTCTTCTCCCACGTGATTTTTGCAAGCACTTGGTTTGCACAGCGATGTGGAGCAGGGAATAAATTGGCTGGAGGAGGTAAGCTCAAGTGCTTCATTATTCCTCCATCCATCAACCCTCAATCCACCCTCCTTGTCCACAGGTTTCAACAGGGGACATTGTCACGGCTCAGGGAAGGGACTTAAGTACTTGTGACGTACAGCAGACAAAGCAAGAACACATTCATACACCGCAACGAGCAAACGGTGGCACCGGGCAGGGTAACGGGGCAGGAGGGTGGGAGGATGCACTATAGGTGCCTGCTGTTCGAAGCACGCCAGATCTGTGCCCAGCACTACCAGAGACTCCAACGGCAACACTGGTATTCAAGGCAGCTACATTTTATTCTCACCATGAAAACAACCTGGGAATACGCAGACAGATGGTCTAAATTCTTCAATCCTGTTTGGCATAGCCTTTGACTCCTGGCAGATTTCCACTACTGCTTTCTGCGAAGCAAAGTTTGGGTGCTCTTTATTGCTATTAGGCAGCTCCTATAATAAAATTTTTTCCTAGGCCACAAGGAAAATTTTTGTGAACAGCCAACACCACCCAGCTCCTTTGGACTCAGTATTGCGGTTTTTGAGCTTCCCTCTCCTCTCTGCGAGGGGGCAGCCGGCATTTCTACCTCCTTGGAATACACCGAGCATTTACCCTGAATGACGTGCCAGGCAGCTAAAATTAAGCGTCCAACAGAAGGATTCAGAGGGACATAAAATCACGGACCTTTAAAACGCTTTGTTTCCTAAGAAAATAGCCTGCTTACTGGGACTCCTTCACTGCTGGCAGTAGGGACCCCCATTTCTCTAGCACGCTCCCTCCTTGAGGCTCTGCGTAGCACAGCGGAGCGCCTGCAACCCAGGCTGTGTCCAAGCCATCTCCCGCATACCTCACAGCTTTGCAGCAACCCTGCCCAGATGGGTTCGTGTTGTGCACAGCAGGGGAGGGTGAGACAGCCAGAAGGGCTGAATTAAAGGCACCTTCTCGGCTGTAGGGAAGATGGGTTGGCAAGCACAGCGTGCTCAGTCTGACCTCGGGAAGCTGCCTGCTCTTTGTCACAGCCATCTGCATCTACAGCAGTAGATGTGAGCCCAGAAAGCGACTGCAGCACCCAACTAGAGCTGGAGCGATCTTAGGGCTCAACAGCGGGATTCCTGAAATAACCACTGTCAGCTGGAAAACCTTCTCAAGCCTTTCCACGACCACAACCAACCAAAGACCAGAGGTTTGCACTTCACTCATAAGATGGCACCACTACAAAGAGCGCTTTCTGCTGCCATCATGGGTTGCTGAATGAAGGCGTACTCAGACAAAAACACCGGCTGAGTCACCCACAGAGTTTCCTGAAGACCTGTGGGTTTTCTCTGTAGGTCTCTTGTTCGGCTGCTGATGCAGCCTCAGAGCATTTACTTTCTGAACCAGCAGCATATGCAAAAAACGAGAGTGCTGCAAGCCTTTGTGTGCTGCTCTGCCTGCACCTGCCTTCCTCCTGCCCCTCCGGGCCGGGCAGTCCTAGTGCTGCCTGATTTTAATAAGAAAACGATGGATTTTTCTGCTGTATGCAGCAGCAGGCAGCTGCAAAGGGGATACGGGGTAATCTCCCTGTAAAACACCGAATCCCTTCAAACAAAGAATTAGGTTGCTGGTGGCCAGCGTTAGCTGACACTCCTGTGAGAGCATCTGCTGCTACATCTACTCATGTTGCTAATACCACTCCCCAGGAGACCGGACTACTGAACCACTGTTTGATTTATTTCGAGCTGTTCTTCTCCCCATGCTCTCCTTGGTGCCTTTGACTTAAATTACCTTAATCCGAATGCCTAACAAGAACTTCTAGGAAGCCCTGCAGAGCTGGATCCAGCTCAGGCTTCTTGTTTTGGCCCCACAGCCCCATAGAAAGCGAGCAGGTGGTTTGTGACCGCCAGCATCAGCAGAAGCCTCTCACCAGCAGCACTAACCCAGATATAATCATTGTGACCATTTCCCCCTTTTGGCGACAGATCTCTCTTCCCTCCTTCCCACAACCGCAGCAGCGGTGAGTATAATTTTGGATTAGAGGTTTCTCACAGACTCTGTTTGTGGCTTTGGACATCCCTTTGGGTCCTTGGCTTTGCCCTGTAAGATGAGCTGGGTAGAGCAGAGTATGTGGGTTCAACCAAGGTCTGGTATAGATGAGTCAGGTACAGCCTAGGCAAGGATTTCCCCATCAAAACCAGTGCACAAACATGCACAATAAATTCCTATTTTGCATACAGAGGGATAGAAAGACATTTACGGATTTACCTCACTGTAACACACACCCCTCAGGGGCTGAGGGTGAGAAAGGCACCCACGTCGTGAAACCCAGAGCAAAAGTTTGCTGCTGGGGTTTCATCGGAGCCCTGGGAGCCAGGGCTGTGGAGTTAGCACGGGCTCCTGCGTGGTGGATCGACCAGAGCAGACCCTGCGCATCTCCGAGTCTCATCTTCTCTGTCTGTCATTCAGGGGCAGCCACGCTAACCAGCACCACAGATGGGCACTGAAACCTGTTGACCCTTGCAGATGACAAAGAGCTTCACAAGCAGAAGAAATCCAAGAAGACCAGACAGTCATTTATCATTTCCCTGCACACCTGCACCATCAAACTGTCTTCGGTTACAGCTGGATTTGTCTTTTGAACGTCTTTTAGCATCTTGAGCAAGAACTCTTCAAAGACAGAGCGATCTTGTGCTAGCCTGCGATCTCCAGGACACAATCAAACCCGTATTTTCCAAGGGAACGCAGGAAGCAATGTGGACAGGGAACACCTGGTCACCTCTTAAGTGTTGTTCTTTCTATTCTGGAGAAAGTCCCAATGTGTTTGGGGGCCAGCATTGGGTCTTTTCCTCCCAAGATTTGTTTTCACATTCCTACGTCAAAAACACAAAACCCAGAAGATCTACTTTCCATAAATAAAGTCCCAACAGTGCCAAGGTCACCAAGCTGTTCCCCCTGGCGCCAGGCCAGAAGCAGAACATAAACAATCTCAACATCTTTCTGGTGCATGTGTGCTTTTTTCCCTGTGCCAGGGGAAGGCTTGAAACCACAAATGTAGCGCTAGGAAGACAGACACCCCAACTTCACTGTCCCGCTGCTCTCTTCTCACTTTTGCCAGCTCGGAAGAGCCCCCAGCTCCACCCAGGTCAAGGTGCAGCCTCCTGGACAGCCCTGTGGCCTGGCAGCCCCTCCTGCCTGCAGCGCAGGGAGATACTCCTTGTGTTGTCACAGCAGTTAGCAGTTCTCACTAGAAATGTGGGTACTTACTGGATGAGGCATTACTAAACACATAGCAAGGAACAGCTTAGGATCCGCACAGCTCAAAGCGATGCTTGCAACCAGCATGGGGAACGATCCCTCCCAGTCCCGTCCCCTGCTGTTTAACACTCTGACCTTCGGAGAGCCGCAGGACAAGCGCACACCAGCTGCCGACGTACGCTGGGCATTTTGCACACTTCAGTGCTCGACGCTCATTGAGAACAATAGAAAGACGTTTCTCTCTGGATCAGGCCCCAGCCTCCGAGCAGCTCCAAACCGACAGAAAATCTCAGGGCTGAGCATCTCTGCAGTTTATGCTCCCACAGATCAATGGCCACCCCAATCCCCACCCCGACGCAAGCCTCTGGAGATGCTCTTCTGCCCGTACCTCTCTACAATAAATCCTTGCTACAGGCCCGCGAGCAGAAGAGATAAATTTCCCTTGAAACTATATGGCAGACATCAGCTCTTCAGCCTGATGGCTGGGACACACCACCTATCTGGAAAGCGGCTCCCTCGATCTCACTCTGCACAGCCAACAAAGGACAAAAACCACACAGACGCGTTCGAAAGCAACCCAGTCTCAGTCCTCCCGGCCGCTGTCAGTACCCATCACCTCTCTGCTGAGGGCACCAGGGCACTGCAGGTCCACAGCGTCCCTTGCAGACCGCTCCGCACGCATCGGGTGTATTTATGCAACCCAGCTGAGACATGGCTAGGGCTAGTTAAGGCAACTTCATCCCAAGCCCCAGGACCTTGTTTATTTTTGGTTCTCACCAAAACCTAAGAAACTTCCTCCCAGGGGGGACTCCCCTGCCTGAAGCATAACTACTGTTTATTTATTTAAACGACACTTCCCTCATCCACAGGCCCTGAACGTCATTATTCAGCAGACTCTGCTTCAGCGCAGACAGAGTTACTCAGCGAGTCCTTTACGAATAGCCAGTGCTCTTGCACACTCTGTAGTTTCTCATGGCTCAGCTGTACTGGTGGCAGCCCTAATGTCAACACGGCTTTGGTTGCTGCTGGCATTTGTAACTCCCAACCTCTGCAGACAGAGGAGTTGGACTAAACGGTACCCATTTAATCCCTTGCCGCTCAGGCTTTGTTGGCCCCGTCTCTGGGGCAGCTGCAAGAGGGATAGGGACACTGCTCAGGTAAAGGAAAGGCTCGGTGGATTCTGACTCCAGGCAGCGCTGGGGCAGGGCAAGGAGCAGGCACTGAGTAAGGTGCTGCTTCTTCCTCAGCCTGGTTTGCTCAGTTGGAGCTGTACTCACCTGGACAGCCTAAGAGCTGCTGCTGCTCCAGACAGAGCAGATGGCAGGGGCTCTGCCCTGGCTCCTTCCAACATCACAACTCTCTTGCCCTCCTCCTCCCTCCATCCCCAGCCCAAGTACCACCCTGTCACTCATCACCGAGCCCTCCCTGCAGCCAGGGACCCCCAGCACGCCCACATGGGAGCGTGGCTGTGCCACCCATCCTCGTCCCAGCCCCAGGCTGACCTCCCAGTCCACGCAGCGGTCAGGACACAGCCTCCCCTTTCAGGCACCCATCTGGGGACCGCGGTCCTCCTGTGACTCTTCTGGAGTGAGCAGGAAAGGACGGGCGCGCCCAGGAAAGCGGCGACAGGGGAGCCCGGCCCTCGAGCGGGGTGACAGCCACCAGCAAGCCCTCGCCACGAAGCTCCCAGCCAAGGGACCCACCCGCGCATCACCTCGCAGGGCGGCGTGGCTCCTGTCGTCCGCCCCCGCCGAACCCGCCGCTCTCCCACCAGGCTGCAGCGCTCCACCACCACCACCACCTCCTCCTCGTCCTCCTCCGCCCATCCCACCCGGACCACGCACGGTCCCACCGCAGCCCGGCGCGGCCAGCACAAGGGCTGCTCCCTCTCCCGCCGCCCCTGTCCGTCTGTCCGTCCGCCTGCCCATCCAACCCCCGCGGCCCCCTCCGAGGGAACGCCCGGCAGCGGGGGCCGGACGGCGGCTGCCAGCAGCGGGCTCCGCGCCCCCGACGGAGAAAGCCCGCGGGGCGGGGGGACGCGCACGGTACTCACCGCCCCAGCGCACGTCCCGGCGGCGGGGGTCCCGGGGGGGGCTGCCCCATGGGCAAAGCAATCCGGGGGCAGGGGGCTCGGCCGGCGGCGCGCAGCTCGCAGGCGGCCAGACTTAGCGCGGCCCCGGCGCAGCACCGCCTT
>Ga0065711_1010288_pt1 | contig 15503 bp, 11 predicted proteins | sample Hoacrofraction12_FD_59098 | JGI IMG/M metagenome (GOLD analysis project Ga0065711, IMG submission 59098) | Hoatzin crop microbial communities from Cojedes, Venezuela - Epithelial fraction 12 v2 (version 2) | ecosystem: Host-associated > Birds > Digestive system > Esophagus > Crop | place... | reverse complement strand
TCAGACGGAACTTCCTGTGCTTCAGTTTGTGCCCATTGCCCCTTGTCCTGTCACTGGGCACCACTGAAAAGAGCTTGGCCCCATCCTCCTGACACCCACCCTTCAGATATATGTAAGCATATATTAGGTCCCCTCACAGCCTTGTCTTCTTCAGGCTGAACAATGCCAGCTCCCTCAGCCTTCCCTCGTAGTAGAGATGTTCCAGTCCCCTCACCATCCTTGTAGCCCTCCGCTGGACTCTCTCCAGTAGCTCCTCATCTTTCTTGAAGTGAGGAGCCCAGAACTGGACAGAGTACTCCAGGTGAGACCTCACTTGGGCAGAGTAGAGGGGAAGGAGAACCTCCCTCGACCTGCTGGCCACAGTCTTCTGGATGCACCCCAAGATGCCATTGGCCTTCTTGGCAGCCAGGGCACACTGCTGGCTCATGGATAACCTGTCGTGCACCAGCACTCACAGGTCCCTCTCCACAGAGCTGCTCTCCAGCAGGTCCACCCCAAGCCTGTACTGGTGCACCCTTACAACAGTGCCCAGCCTGAGTTCTAGCTAGACTTTTGCCTTTCTAATTTCCTCTCTGCACTACCTAGTCAGAGCCCTTGTACTCCTTTTGAGTCATCTACCCTTTCTTCCATAGGTGGTAGACCCTCCTTTTTTTCCTGAGTGCCAGCAAGAGCTCCCTGGTCAACCAGGTCGATTGTCTTCTCCACTAATTCATCTTGCGACACATGGGACAGCCTGCTCCAATGCCTTTAAGACTTCCTGCTTGAAGAATGTCAAGCCTTGCTGTACTCCTTTGCCCTTCAGGACCCGCTCAGTGTCCTGAACAGGCCAAAGTCTGCTCTCTGAAAGTGCATGGTGGTGATTTTTCTGGCCCCCCTCTTAACTTCACCTTTTAAGTGAGAACTCTGTCATTGCGTGGCTGATAAGCCCGAGACAGCCTCCGACCACCATATCTCCCACCAGTCCTTCTCTGTTAGTAATGATGCTGTCGCCATTGTCTGTACTTGCATGAGTGTTGTGTTTTTGTTTTCTGTGTGTTTCTCTGTGTGTGTGGCCATGTACATATGGTTATACGTATTATGCATATGTGTACATGTTTGCCTACTGAGAATACATGCTCGACAATGCTATTAGCTGGACTTACGGACATGTAGCTACAACAGCCTCACCTCTTTTAGGCTACTGGCTTTGTGAGCTCCCAGAATCAATAAATTTTTGAATGGTTGGGTAACACTGTAAATGCAGCCACCATCACTCATTTATTAGCCTACGTGAAATTTCAACACCATTACACCTAAAGGTTTGTCACATCTGCAAGTGTTTATCTTTTCTTCTTATAAAGAGGTGCGTATGCCAACTGAAAAGCACACTTTGGATTCTGAAAATTAAGCATGTTGCTACTGTTCATAGTTCTAAGTGAGCCACTGTAGTGTTCAACACACAACCTCTTGTATGTAAATTACAAAAATACATTGTACAGTTAGAGGACTTCTTATGTCTTTATAGATCAGGGGATCAGGGTATTTGTAGTGTAGGCAGAACAGGAGAGAAGCTAGGAAGTTATTTCTACCTTGCCTACTGTCCCACTAATCAAATTATGGGTCTAAATCTACTTCCATTTTCACTCTGTCTTCAGAAGAAAGACATTATCATAAAAAGTTTGCACACTTCCTTAAGCTGAAGCTGACTGAAAAAACCCTTGATCTCAGCTAGTGTCTCCAAGTGCCTCTGTATATTAATAAGGAAAAATTAAACCAAAGGAAAAAGTCACCAGAGATATATGTAAATGTTTACTAACTAGTACACAGATAACGGATATATGTTTCTTAAGTATAAACATATGCTTACTGCTGGCCATAGAGCTCATTTTTCTTGCAGATGTACAAGTGCTTCTGGAAATGATAGACTTGTCATAAATTAGAATGCTTCCTTCTAAGGCCAGAAAATGAATTATACTTTCCTCTGTTGTCCTTCTACAATGCCACAGAAATCTACCTCATCTATTAAGGAGATATAATGGCAGGATACAGGGAAAGACAGAATTTTGATGGAGGGTCAGAAAGCGTGAAAGAAAGTAATGACACTTCATAAACTTCACTGGTCATCCAAAACCAAGCAGTATTGGACCACTAAACTCAAGATGTTAGCAGCAAGATTCTTTCCTCTCTCTAAGCAGACCTGTCAGTTTAAAACAGCTATAAATTCTGAAGGAAATTTTTGTTCTAAGCCAATATTGCAACAGAGGAGATGGATAAGTGGGAAACAAAAACAAAAAAACAAAACAAACAAACCAAAACTCTAAATAAACAGAAAGTGGAGCTTTTTTCCCCACCCATTTTAAGTATGAAATGTCCTGTTCCAACTCACCCTGTACATTCTATGGATAATCTGGTTCTCAATTCCTACAAAAACGGAACAACTGTTGAAAGATGCTGTGCAGTCTCCTGGTGATTGCACACCCACTGCAGTGCTTGTGATCATTTTTATTAGCAGAATGGACCTTACTCAGTAAAAAATGAGATATTTGGTTCCCTACCGAGCAAAGGATGTTTCTGTTTCAGTGCTATTACCTTATGAACATATATAGGCAGGGGAATATCTTGAGTACCCTCTCTGTATGCTTTAGTATTTTTGACACTTCTTCCTTCTGAAGTAATCCAGTTTTACAAATGTAGGAATACACAGATAGGAAACATGTTCCTGACACAGTCCTTGATTTTTTCTGTTCTTGTGTTGTTATGTCTTGACATGCAAAATAAACTGCAAATTACAGACATTATAAAACAGTCTTGCAACACAAATCATAATATCTAACCTCTATAACAAAGCCATATAATGAATGCTCATCAAATGCCTGAATATCTAAACAGTTATTTGCTAACATTAACTACATTGCTTGAAGTATTAGATCTACTACATCCAGATAGCTGGAATATTTTAGTTCTCAGTTAATAATGTTCCTGGATCCAATTTGGGAGCCATTTATTATTGCCCAGTAACATATAGTTTTAGAGAGAAACAAGTATTTTAAAGTATTTATATTAAAATGTCTGACAGGTCCATTTCTTTAGAAATCCAGACCCTTATGTCAAGTTTATTCCTGTTAGTACTACTCTGCTCTGTTATAAAAAGTGTCTTCCACAGGCACACCAGATAACAGACACAGGCTGTCCTCCACACATGACCTGTAGGGTATGTAAACTTCTCACTGATCCAACTAAGGAGAATTAGTTCAAACTGCAACAGCTAGTTTTAGCCCTCGAGCTTCCTTGCCAGTGCAGTCTCATAAGTGGTGACTGAAATACTGAAATAGCAGTGGAACACACCACTACCAGACATAAGGCCTGGATCTGAAGAGAGCAGTAGGCAAAGGGTGTAAAGACTTGCACTACCAAGCTGGAACACATATGGGATTGTGACAGACCAAGATCTGTACAAGTCCCTCAGCAGGTCCTGTGGAAGGGGATGCTGCAACAAATAAATTGCATTAAATGCACATTTATTGTGTGGAGACAAAAGCTAGTATGTTTTAACATTTGCCCACACTACAAGCAGTTTTCCCCTAGGTACTTCTGTTGCCCTAAATTTTCTTATATCAGTATGAGATTGATGATAAGGATGCTAATAAATGACCTGTGCCTAGAGTGTCCTTAAAATATTTTTGATACAATGTGTTTTAATATAAATCCAATGTCAACATAAAGACACTAACAGATCTTCATTCAGCCTTTAAAAAATAAAGTGTTGTGTAAGAAAAGTCTAATTAGTACACTGATGTTATAAAATATAATGATCTGTAGAGAAGATGAGGATCCTAATGTAACATATGGCAGTGCCATATTAAATGAAGTAATTGAAAGTCTCTCACAGCTTCCTCAACAGTAACAACTGTATATTTATAAAGATAATTTACATATCCTACATGTGGACAAACACTATTATACACAAAAAATAATTTTTTTGGTGGGGGTTTTGTTTCTTTTTTAGTGATTGTCAGAGGTGTGTTTTCACATAAGCTTTATATTGCTAGCATCCAATGACAATGTGTTACACCTCTGTTTCTTAGACAATACTTCCAAATAAACAGACGTAGGGGTATTAAGTCTCGCCGAATTAAAGGCTATGACCTTCAGCCTACTGAAGTTTTGAATATTTTAGTCGGCTTTTTTTAAATTAATCTTTTGTGTTAGGAAAAAGAGAAATGCTTACAGAGTTCATCATTTCCTATAGTTGATTCCCAAATTCAAATTCCACCAGCCTCAGTTTTCTAGAAATGAAAATAATTTCCATAGCAACCAACTGTGACTTCACCAATTACAGGCCCAAAGGGAAACTGCAAATGAAACTAAAATCCTCTTGTCAGGCATTTGTACTTCATAAAGCAGAGTAAAGGAAGAGAATATTAAGAAGAGAAAAAAAAAATTTCGGACTTAATTTTTCATTTGTTCCTTTTTTCAACACATACCATAAATAGAACCAACAATTGTGATATCTTAATGCTACTTTCTCTTTTCTTCAGTGGCTTAAAACAGGATAAAGATCATGATGTATGAATTTTTATGCACTTGGAAGTTGAAAACAGAATAGTAATTGTCATATAAACGATTTACATCTTTCACATCCATCTTTGCTGCACTGTGTTACCAAAATCACTAACAATATTGTTGCCTTAATGACTATACATCAAATTAAAATCATTCTTTGTTCCTACCAAACAGAAAATGCACTTTATACCTCAATATGTCATGTGAATTTTTATATTTATCACAGAATGAATCTACGGATTGTAGAAACCAGAAAAACAGACACATTTTCTCTCCAAATGGCAAATGATGTTTTTGAATAAACCAAATTACAAACAATTTTTACTGTTCTTTCCATTTGAAAATTTCAATATTATTGACTGAAAGGAAATGAAAGAGGTGAAAAATAATACTTTTGATGAATGAAGTGACAAAGAATGCTGAACTCTGAGAAATTGTACCTGCCTGCTGGTTTATTACTGTCTTATGGTAAGAACCAGAAGGCAATGATGACACACATTTCGCTGCAAAATTTTTGTAGATTGATAGCTTAAATACTAGGTGTCAGGTAACTTTTGCTTCCTCATTTTCAAGACATTTTTACTTGTTATTGGTTTCACATGCATGGTAGCATATTTACTAGTGAATAGTGCACTAATTTTCACATTGTTCTCTAGAATTAAACAGCATCTGCATTTGAGTATGGCTGTGCCCTAGAAGAGATATTATGTCAAACACAAAAAATCTTGAAACTTAATGTTTCAACGAATCATAGAATGGTTTGCATTGGAAGTGACTGTAAAGAACACCTAATTCCAACCCCCTTACCATGGGCAGGGACACCTTCCACTAGGCCAAGTAGCAAATCCAACCTGGCCTTGAATACTTCCAGAGAGGTGGCATTCACAGCTTCTCTGGCCAACTTCTTCCAGTGTCTCACCACCCTCAGAGTAAAGAATTTCTTCCTTATAACTAATCTAATAATTTAAAGCCATTACCCCTTGTCCCATGACTATATGCCCTTGTAAAAACCCCTCTCCAACTTTCCTGTAGGGCCCCTTCAGGTACTGGAAGGCTGCTACAATGTGTTTACAGAGCCTTCTCTGCTCCAGGTGAGCAACCCCAAATCTCTCAACCTTTCCTCATAGGAGAGGTGTTTCATCCCTCTGATCATCTTTGTGGCCATCCTCTGGACCAACAGGTCTCTGTCTTTCCTGTGTTGGGGGCTCCAGAGCTGGACGCAGGACTCCATTTGGGGTCTCAGCAATGCAGAGTAGAGTGGCAGAATCACCTCCCTTGACATTCTGGAGATGCTTCTTTTTATGCAGCCCAGGATACCGTTGGCATTTATAGGTACAACATTGCTATACATAAATAGCCTTCCGTTTGTACTTAACTTGTCCAGTCAGCTGCTAGTCATAGGCAGCCAGCCTTCTCCAGAAGGCTATGTACAGGAGAAGGCAGTGTGGTTTACTATTTTACAGTTCAAAGAGATCAAGAAAAGCTGTAAAACCAAAATAGCTCCACATTTTCGGACTTAATGTGTAACTGTGTTTGCATTTTGCTATCAGATGCTCTAATAAAGTATGAACATTCAATGTGCAACCATGCACAAGAATTCTGTTTTTGAACATAAGCACGTAACAATGAACCAGACTCTTTCATATATAGGAAGTATACTTGCTAGCAAACAGTACAGTTATTAAGCAACATGCTTCTATTATCATTTTATACTAGTATCAAGAGACTTTATGAAGTTATGCTGGTCTATATTTTGTGTTGAGAAATGCTGATGGACTATCAGTGAAAGACTTCAGGGAACTGTCTTCTTTCCACACATGTTCCAAGAAACTCAAGCTGATTTTCTTCTGAACCCTGCTTTACACTTAGAGTCTGCCTAAGCATGGACAACAGCCCACCATAGAAAAATGGATCCACCAGATGGACCAGGGTGGTCATAAACTCTGTAGATCCCCATTGTAAAACTCAGCTTAGTTTGGTGACTGCTCCTACTCAGAAATTTGTAGGAACGAAACACATGGAAACCACTCATTTTGGGACACAAGCTTATAGAGTTTTAGTAAGTGTACTTTGATTTGGAAAAGCCACTTGTTAGTGTTCCTGAGAGAATAACATCAAAATTCCTAATTTTTTTAGGTAATTTTGCAGAACTGTGGCTTCAACAGCAAGGTAAACAACAAACTTTTAGAAATGTTTTTTTCTAACTAGGTAAAAATTTTAACTTTGAAAATACAACCACTTCAAGCAAGAAAGAATCATTCACTTCCCAGGCTCTTAAAATATGTGACTGACACTTCTGAAAAGTGCAAATGGTATAATTACGTGTTTATGGCTTTTTGAGGCTATTCACTGTCTGCTAGGAAGCAGAGAAATCAACTTCTGTCCCTTTATTGAGCGTCTGACCTTCCATTTTAAAAATGTGTCTAACATTTATTACTGTAGAGGAAACCTCAGCACATCACTGATGAGGCATCCTCTTAGACTTGTAGGGACACATGAAAAATAGTTACAAAAAGTATCTATGGAATGTGTGAAATTTTCTGTTTGCTTCAGCTAAAAGATTTCATGCATATTTCTGGTGATGATAATTGAAATGTCAACACTGTTAATTTCATTTGAGAAAAGTCAGGGAAGGTCTCTTTCACACAACTCTGAGATCTTGTCTTGTTTCTGTGCTACAAATAGATTTCAGTTTGGATGTACTTGTGTATATTTCCTTCTCTTAAAAAAGAAATTCAGATACCAGTTACAGACAATAAGCATATTGAAGTTCATCAATCAATCATTTTGTCATGGAAATGTGACAGCGATATTTAACACAACGTGATTATTTTTCCAACAAAACTGTCCGACTTGAGAAGGTCAATGCATTTGAGTAACGTCATTCTTCAATTTTTTATGTTTGAATGAAGATTTCCTGCTCTAAGGAAGTTCATTCATAAGTTTCAAATATTCCATTTCATGTATCATTAATTGTCATTGTAGCAGTGGAGGTCCAGGGAAGTTCAACATTTCATATGACCTTTCATTAGCAGGCTCATTACAATTCAATTCATGTGCCTGTAGATATCCAAGATTCAACAGTGTTATGGAGTTTTTTTCACCTTGGTTCAAGATCTTTTCTTCTTTCTGATGAACTGGTTAAGAAAATGGTGATGTCAGCCAAGTTTAAATGCTCATGACTTAACTTGATAAGATAGTAATCTTTTGTAAATTACAGGTTTATAAAATGTTTTGCCAAATTACAGCAGTGAAACAGATTACCAATTTTCCAAGAAATTTGGCAATTCATGAATTTTTGTTGTTTACTTCTTGTTCTTTGCAATGGTTCCACAACTTCTTTTTACCCAGTGTTCATTCTGTTGAACATTCCCCTTCAAACTGCTGCAAAGCAATCACTTTATTTTATTTTCCATTTGCCTAAAATACCTCTAAATACCTATTTAAATACCTTTGTTTCTAGTTTTCCCCAAACTATTAGCCAGAAAAGATTTTCAATTGGTTTTAAGCTATGTAAAGCAAAGTAAGCTGGCACTTTAATCATTTCTTTTTGAGAGGAGCAGAAGGCAGAGGGAAGAACAGACAAGATTATTTGGACAAATCTTTCCTGACCCTGGCTTTCTCAAACAAGCAAAATTTCCTGGGCTATTCATTGTTATCCAGTCACAGATGTATATCCTCCCTTGCTAATGATATTTACACATTATTATAAAGGCTCAAAAGTTTACTTGCAAAATGCTGATTATTTATATTTGTTCAAGTAGCTTTTGGATAAATCTTGACCGAATTGTATATATAAGTGTACGCCCAGATCTGGGAGAAGCATCACTTGTCATCAGGAGAGCTCCTAAAGGGCAGCACAAAGGAACTCCAGCCAGTAAGGGGACCCAGCTGAAATGCCTCTATGCAAATGCAGACAACATGGGGAATAAACAAGAAGAGATAAAGACGTGCGCATGCCTGCATGGCTGTGATCTTATTGGCATCACGAAGACATGGTGGGACGGCTCCTATGACTGGAGTATTGGAATGGAAGGATGCAGGCTCTTTAGGAAGGACAGGTAGGGGAGACGAGGAGGGGGTGTCACCCTCTGTGTCAATGACCAGCTGGAGTACATACAGCTCCTCCTGTGGATGGATAAGGAGCCGATCAAGAGCTCACGGGTCAGGATTAAAGACAGGGCAAGGACAGGTGACATTATAGTGGGGGTTTGCTACAGGCCACCTGACAAGGAAGACTGAGTGGATAAGGCCATCTACAGGCACATAAGAGCAGCGTCATGTCCACAAGTTCTGGTCCTCATCGGGGACTTAAATCACCCAAAAATCTGTTGGTGGAACAACAACAGAGCGTCAGCAATCCAGAAGGTTCCTGGAATGCAATGATGAAAACTTCCAAGTGATAGAGGAGCACACAAGAGAGGTGCTGTGCTGGACCTTGTTCTCACCAACAAGTAGGGACTGGTGGGGAATGTGAAGCTCAAGGGCAGCCTTGGCTACAGTGACCATTAAATGGTGTAAATCAAGATCCTTAGGGCAGCAAGGAGGAAGCACAACAAACTCACTGCCTTGGATTTCAGGTGAGCAGATTTTGGCCTCTTCAGGGACCTGTTTGGTAGCCTACTCTGAGAAAAAGCCCTGGGGGGAAGAGGGGCCCAAAACAACTGGTTAATTTTCAAAGATAACCTCCTCCAAGCTCAGGAGCGATGCATTCCAAAAAAGAGGAAGTCTGGCAAAAAAGCCATGAGGCCTGCATGGGTGAACAAAGAGTTCCTGGGCAAAGGCACACACAAAAAGAAAGCCTGCAGAGGGTGGAAGCAAGCACAGGTAGCCTGGGGGGAATACAGAGAAACTGTCTGAGCAGTCAGAGAACACCTTAGGAAAGCTAAAGCCCTGATAGGAGTAAACCTGGCCAGGGACATCAAGGGAAACAAGAAAAATTTCTATTGGTATGTCACTGATGAAAGGAAAACTAGGGAAAATGGGAAAATGTGGGCCCTCTCTGGAAGGAAACAGGAGACCTAGTTACCTGGGGTACGTAGAAGGCTGAGGCTCAATGACTGTTTTGCCTCAGTCTTCACTGGCAAGTGCTCCAGCCACATTGCCCAGGTTGCAGAAGGCAAAGGCAGGGACTGGGAGAATGCAAAAGCGCCCACTGTAGGAGAGGGTCAGGTCTGAGACCATCCAAGGAACCTGAAGGTGTACAAGTCCATGGGACCAGATGAGGTCCATCTGCTGGTCCTGAACAAACTGACGAATGAAGTTGCTAAGATGCCATCCATTATATTTGAGAAGTCATGGCAGTCCAGCGAGGTTCCCAGTGACTGGAAAAGGGGAAACATAACCCGCATAATTAAGAGGGGTCAAAAAGGTAAAAAGGCAGACCTGGGAAACTAAAGATCAGTCAGTCTCCCCTCTTTGCCCAGCAAGATCATGGAGCAGATCCTCCTGGAAAGTATGTGAAAGGCATGTGGAAGATAAGGTCGTGGCTGGTGACAGCCAACATGGCTTCACTAGGGGCAAATGCTGCCTGACAAATTTGATGGCCTTCTGTGATGGGATTGCTGCACTGGTGGATGAGGAAAGACTGGTGAAGTCATCCACGCGGACTGGAGCAAAGCATCAGACACTGTCCTGCACAACATCTATTTCTCTGAATTGGAGAGACATGAATTTGATGGATGGACCATTTGGTGGATAAGTAATTGGCTGAATGGTTGCACTCAAAAATTTGCGGTCAACAGTTCAATGTTGAAGTGGAGACCATTGATGAGTGGTGTTCCTCAGGGGTCAGTACTAGGACTGGTGCCATTCAGCGTCTTTGTGGGTGACATGGACAGTGAGATTGAGAGCATCCTCAGCAAGTTTGCCAATGACACCAAGCTAGGTGGTGCAGTCAGCCTGCTAGAGGGAAGGAATGGTATCCAGAGGGACCCTGGCAGGCTTAAGAGGTGGGCCTGTGCAGATCTCATGAAGGTCAACACGGCCAAATGCAGTCCGGCCAAAGAGCACATTGAGAGCAGCTCTGAGTAGAAGGACATGGGGGTGCTAGTTGACAAGAACCTCAGCATGACCTGGCAATGTGTGCTAGCAGCCCAGAAGGTCAATGGTATTCTGGGCTGCATCAAAGGAAGGGTGTCCAGCAGGTCGAGTGAGGTGATTCCGCCACTCTGCTCTGCAGCGAACCCACCTGGATTCCTGTGTCCAGCTCTGGAGCCCTCAGCACAGGAAAGACAGGGACCTGTTGGAGCAGGTCTAGAGAAGGGGCACAAAAAAAGATCAGAGGAACGGAACACCTCTCCTATCACTGAGAGGGTTGGGGCTGCTCAGCCTGGAGAAAAATAAGGCTCCCGGGAAACCTTGTAGCAGCCTTCCAGTGTCTGAAGGGGGCCTACAAGAAAGCCAGAGAGGGACTTTTTACAAGGGCATATAATGATAGGACAAGGGGTAATGGCTTCAAGAAGAAAGAGGGTAGATTTAGATTAGGTATAAGAAAGAAGTTCTTCATTCTGAGGGTGATGAGGTACTAAAAGAGATTGGCCAGAGAAGTTATGTATGCCCGCTCCCTGGAAGTAAGGACAGGTTGTGTGGGGTTTTAAGCAACCTGGTCTAGTGCATGGTGTCCCTGCCCTTGGCACGGGGCTTAGAGTTAGATGATTTTTAAGGTGCCTTCCAACCCAAATAATTCTACAATTCTATGTATTTATATAATGCACAGTTATTGGATAATTTTAGCAATTGTAAATTGAAATGTAAAGTATAAACAATCAGGACGGAATTTGCTAATATATGATGTGGGCTGTGAGAATTTCAGCTTAGATTTTTCATTTTTTTATTATCGGCAGTGGATTGAAGTACATGAAGCATGAAAAGAAGAATTGCCATAAATTTTGGTTAAATGAACATTTGCCCTGCATTTTCAAATTGTGACATGCTGTTCTTCTATCTTATCTCACTTTCTTGCCCAGCTATATTTTTCCTGTATAACTATCCTTCTAAATATTGTGTATTTATGACAGCACAAAGTACTTCTGTTGTGAAGGCAAAAATAAGTATAATAATTATGAAAAGTACCATGGCAGAATGTGGTGATGTTTACAAGTCCTTTTTGTTATCGTTCTTCTTTCTGCACTAATATTTTAAACAATAATTTAAAATAAATGCTTCGTACTAGGTTAAAGTTATCTGTATTGCAACTATATTAGCATCAGACATGAAACTTCCATGTATATAAAAACAGATCCATTGGTACTGCTATTATGTTCCATAGGGGAAGTCAGTTACTCAGAATATATATACTGAATAACTACTTTCTGTAATTAACCTCCACCATCAGCAGCATCTTTTCGAATATGCTTCACTTTCAACATTTGACATAAACCTTATCATACAGCAAAAGCTAAGGTCATGCCAAGAAATTTTATGGAGCAGGGTCATAAAGAACCCCTACAGAATCGGCCAGACAATTAGCAAAAGGAATGACTTGCATGTGGAAGATAGGCACCTAAGCAGTCCAATAGATAGATAAATCATCTGCTCCCATCTGTTTAACAGAGACGCACATATGGAAGATTGCCTTATTCTTTTTCCCAGCTCCCTCTACTCCTCTGCTCTAGAGGCGTCCTTTACTTTGTGCTGATCTTTCGTATTGAGTTTTGACCATTTGTCAGAGCTCCCAAAGCTTACAAAAACTCTCCTTGCAGTGCTTAAGACATCCCACTGCTGATGCCACATGTCAGTGACTTGAGCAGTAGATCTGACTTACTTCAAATGCAGATAATAGAAGCTAAGAGAAGGTAAGAGAAGTGAAAGTAAACTAAGCTGAGTAAAGCTAAGCTCTGCTTTACTACTCTTCCTTAAACAGTTTTTTTGCTGTTTTTCAGGATCTTATATACTCTTTCTGATTAGCCACTTGTTTTTAACATCCCATAGCTGTGCTTCCAGTTTACCAACCAGGCTTTGAGTCTCACCATCTTTGGAAAGGTGAAGACTGTGTGCATATGTAAAGGTGCTGACAAACAGATATACATAACAGGGAAAAACTCCTGGAAAATTTTGCATTGTAAGTAGAGGCTACTGATACCCTTGATGGAAAATGTGGCATAAACTCTAAGGTGTTTGAAATAGCACATTTTTCTAAACACCTACCTGAACAGTATCAGAAAGCACACTAAAATACTGCCAGAATAGCTACAAAATAGATACATATACTGAGATAGAAATGTATCTGAAATCATGCCATTTACTTGATTTATTAAAGAATGGGACAAAGAAATCTTTGAAGTATACATGCATGACAGACATGTACTTACGTGATTAATGGCTTCATAGGATAGTGTAAGTTCTATGAGGGAACAATTTACCAACAGGTGAACATACTTTTGAATGTGATTGACCTTCGGGAAACAAAGAATGTCCTTTTTGGAGGTCACGATACCTGCAATATGCTTGTAGAGGATGGGAAGAAAGAAGCTGTCTGAGTCATAACAAAATGTATTAAAGTGTCATTTTGGAAGATTTTCCTCCTTCTAATGAATCAATTCCAGAGTACAAAGTATAGTCATTCAGCAGAGAAATGCAAAAATATTGTAAGGTGCATATTAAGTTTCAAATAAAAAAGAATGCCCTTAAATGTGAGTCAAGAAAGTCAGAAAAAGTTTCTGATATGTATGGCTAAATAATAAGACTGGTAAGAAGCTGTGATTTTGTGTCCATTATTTCCTCAATATAATGAATTTCTTTTTTGTAATTATGTAAAAATCAGTCTTTTTTCCTTAAAGTAAGCCAAATGAAACATTAAACCTGTTCAGGTCCTTAAGCCTTAGTAAACAGTGTCTGTAAAACTGCAAATTAATATTAAGAATTATTTATTCATAGTAATAACTAGAGTGATGGATTTGACTGTATCGGTCAACAAGCTATATAGTATAATATGTTACTTCCATAACTTTTAGTCTCCAACATGTGCTAACATGTACTGTAAAAATGAATAAAATGTTAGCCTACAGGATATAGAATGCCCCACCCCCCAAAAAAAAACCCAAATGCAATGCAATATTACCCTCACCCCTCTAAGTCTGCATTCTAGTTTGTTTTCAGACTTTCAGTGCCAAGGGCATCTTTTTGAAAGCAAGTGGCGTTAAAGTTTTTAGCAGGGCCTGTAACAATAGGACAAGGGGTAATGGTTTTAAACTAAAACAGGGTAGATTTTGATTAGATACAAGGAAGAAGTTTTTTACAAAGAGAGTGGTGAAACACTGGAACATGTTGCCCAGAAAGGTGGTAGATGGCCCATCCCTGGCAACATTCAAGGTCAGGTTGGATGGTGCTTGGAGCAATCTGATCTAGTTGAAGAGGTCCCTGCTCATTGCAGGGGTGGTTGGACTAGATGACCTTTAAAGGTCCCTTCCAACCCAAACTATTCTATGATTCTATGATTATACTCATTACACATTTACATAATATATTTGCAGGAAGCACTTTTATTAAAACTCAAGAACTCAAGGAAGAAGGCTCATTTGCAGCTCATATGTCTTTCAATATAAGTCAGTGGCCAGTCATGAGTGGTGTTTCTCTGGTCTCAGTTTTGCAGCCAGTCTCGTCTAATATCTTTATCTGGATGAGCAGATTGAGTGCTCCCTCAGTAGGTTAGTAGATGACACCCAGTTGGGTGGGCGTGCGATCTGCTCAAGGGTAGGCAGGCTCTGCAGAGGGAGCTGCAGAGACTGGATCGATGGGCTGAGGCCAAGTGTACGAGTTTCAACAAGGCCAAATGTCGGGTCCTGCACTTGGGTCACAACAACTCCATGCAACACTACAGGCCTGGGGAAGACTGGCTGGAGAGCTGCCTGGCAGAAAAGGACCTTGGGGTGTTGGTTGACAGTCAGCTGAACACGAGTCAGCAGTGTGGCCAGGTGGCCAAGAAGTCCAGTGGTATCCTGGTTTGGATCAGAAATAGTGTGGCCAGCTGGAGAAGGGAAGTGAGGGTGCCCCTGTACTTGGCACTGCTGAGGCCGCACCTCAAATACTGTGTTCAGTTCTGGGCCCGTCACTACAAGAAGCACATTGAGTTGCTGGAGCTTGTTCAGAGAAGAGCAACAAGCCTGCTGAAGGGTCTAGAGAATCAGTCTTATGAGGAGTGGCTGAGGGCTGCTTAGTCTAGAGAAGAGGAGCTTGAGGGGAGACCTTATTGGTCTCTACAACTACCTGAAAGGAGGTTGTAGTGAGGCAGGTGTTGGTCTCTGCCGCAACTGAGAGACGAGACACCTGCTTGATACAAGCAGAATGTTCGTGTTATTGCCATTATACACATGTATTTATACAGATCAAAAGACAGCGTGTTCTAAACTGATTGGTTGAGTTTCAAACTAGGCACTCATTAACTGGTTAACACAAACGCTGGGCAGACACATATTCTTTAAGCTTATCTTGACAGACACATTCCTTAAGTTTATTTTAACTAGGGCAATACTCCCTCCTCCAGGAAGACTCGACACTATCTCGTTTCTTCCCAGAGCTTGTGGCCAACGAGTTCCAGCACGTCCTCCTTTATTGCACCACACTGGGGGCCCTGCTGAGACCTACATCTCCCCCTTCCTGTTGCACGATAAGAATCCTTTTTACCGAGAGTGTTATTAGTTTTTGCAAACACTGTAACAGGCATGGAAGGAGTAATAATAGAAAAATAAAAACAGCCAAAGTATACACTGCCGTCTTTATAGCATTTACACAAAACCCATGGTTCACAAGTGTTACAGAAGAGACACGAAACCTTCATGACTGGTGTCTCTGTACACTGGTTCATACAGTCCTTCTATGTTTATGATTCAACCGTCCTGACTGTCCCGGTCCTTTTGAGGAGATTCACCGACTTGTTGATCAGAAGGTTGGTCCTGGGTGCGATCCAATTCGTCCTCAGACGGTTGTGGCAACGATTCACGGAAAGGCCGCATGCTTTTCGC
>Ga0065711_1042278_pt1 | contig 15506 bp, 9 predicted proteins | sample Hoacrofraction12_FD_59098 | JGI IMG/M metagenome (GOLD analysis project Ga0065711, IMG submission 59098) | Hoatzin crop microbial communities from Cojedes, Venezuela - Epithelial fraction 12 v2 (version 2) | ecosystem: Host-associated > Birds > Digestive system > Esophagus > Crop | place... | reverse complement strand
GACACCACTAGTTACTGGCCTCCAACTAGACTCAGTGCCGCTGATGACAACCCTCTGAGTTCTGCCATTCAGCCAGTTCTCAATCCACTTCACCGACCACTCATCCAGCCCACACTTCCTGAGCTTCCCTAGGAGGACGTTATGGGAGACTGTGTCGAAAGCCTTGCTGAAGTTTAGGCAGACAACATCCACGGCTCTTCCTTCATCTACCCAGCCAGTCATGTCATTGTAGAAAGCTATCAGATTGGTGAAGGCAGATATGCAACCAGAGTTCAATGTGTATGGTATTGGTAAAGAGTATGATTGTCTCTATGCTCCTGTGTTTTACATATTCATATATATATAGTATTTAGATTAAATGGGACTTCATTGCAAACATGTTTTTGCAGAGATTTAGGATGCTTTCCACTGCATGTAGTTCTCACACTGTCTTCTCAACTACTAGGATTATTTACAGTATCTCTAGGAGCAAGGGTCCAGTCTTTTGAGGAGGTCAGGAACACCTGAATAAGGCAGATGGCCATGGCATCTTGCAAGATAAGGTTCTTCTTTCTTTTAGAAATGATAGTACAAACATTTGAGTGCTGTTCACTTGGCAGTAACCATAATTAGAACAGATCAGAAATAATAAAAGAAGTTACCCATTAACTATTAAAGACATATTCATGTAAAAATAAAACGTATTTTCTACTTGGACCATGTGAACATTTTCATTAGAAGTCTAGATTCATGAGAAATTTTTTTCATAGTTTAGCTAGAAAAATGGGGCTGGAGTTCAGAACAGACAGTTTCTCAATGAGAAATGTGCTCTTTGACTGGCTCTGACGATAACCTTCATCTAGGCTGAAATGTTTTAGCCACTGGCTTTGAAGTCTATTTTATACAGAGCAGGGAAGTTAGCTCAGAAGCAGAGAACATCTTCAAGTAGCCTCCAAATGGTTTTGAATACTTGAATTTAATTCACACATCAAGTCTATTACTCTTTCATTTTGTTTTTTCCATTTCTTTCTTTTGGGGCATCCTTCTTGTTTGCTTTGTTCCTTGGTTGGTTGTTGGTTGTGGTCAGTGATCATTTATTCTGAGATTTTTTGCATTAGCACCTTATCTGCATCTCTAAGATGATACTGATTCAGAGCTGATCCAAACCCAACTGAAATACCTGGAAAGCACTGATTTTGGATCATGACTTTATCTCTGTTCGTCTTGTTTATATGGTTTTCATTTTTTAGGAGTTCCTGTTTATCATCTTTATCATCTTCCTCTATCAGTTCTTTGCTTTTATCATTACAAAAGTAGCAGGAAAAATATTTTGAAAAATAGTTTCCTAGTTTCTGTGTGAAAAGAAGTGCTATCTGATTCTTCTGATTATTTTTTGGTAAGCTTTATGTTTACAGGGGAGGTTAAATATATACACTAGCATTGTGCTTCCTTGCTATTCCCCTTTCAGACATGATTCTTTCTAATCTGTGTAAATACTGATAGAAACTCAGAACCTGGAGGCTGGTTTTGAAATGTATCAGAAGTCTGTGAAGCATCACAGTCCAGCCTGTCCTTGCAATCTGGAGATAACATTGTACAAAGTTTTAGCAGACATGAGGTTCTACATTTGCTTTAAGTATTATTTTACAGTATGCAATTCTCCGTAGGTAGGAAGTATGTTAATTGTCATTAGGGGAAAAACTAAGACACGATTTTTCCTGAAGATGCTAACAACTGTCCATTAACTGTCTGTTATCTGGAGATCTGGAATATGAGCCAGTAACTGTTTCAATATGGAAAAAAAAATTCTAGTGACATCCTGTGTAATGTTGAGCTGTATCGTCATTGGTATTTTATAGTTTGTGTGGGAAGAGTCTCAGTATTTCACTGTAAGCAATTGATACCTGAATGTCTTAACCTGACAAATGCTTAGGGGAAATAGGTAGTGCCATTGAAATCAACGGGACTGCTCGTGCTTGCAATGAAGCCTGTATCTGTGTACTTGAGGAGCGAGGTCCTGTCCGGCTTCATCTTCATTGTACTCGCTTTCTGATATCTCTCTCCAGACTGATGGGCTGATCCTTTTGTTCATAAGTGGGATTATTCAGGTTCTATTGAAAATACTTCAGTATAAAGACAGGGAGGCGGTAAAGAGCAATGCTTTTCCAGTGTTTTACAGCACAGCCTCTACATGGTGAACACAATCTATATGTAGCAAAAAGTAGGTAGCTAGAGCTCACAGTGTATGTGAACAGAAGTGTCTGCAAGTGCAATGTTCCCTCCAAATTGTGAAGCATTATGTGGTTGTCTCATTTAATTATTAATTATTTACTATTTGCTTGTGTGGTTTAATACCGTTTGTTTCATTTGAGTCAGATGGAGAATGAGAAAAAATATGATATTTTAAATTTACCAGTCAGGAGGCATTTGCAAATATGTCAAACTCTGCTATTTTATGGTACGTTAATATTAGACTCAAGGTCTTAGGGTTAATATTTCTGATGATGCAGCTTCTTTCCCATAGTATCATTCAGTCCTCTGCAGAAGTGATTTACAGATACTGTATGCAATTTTATCTGGTTTTAGTTTTATTTATTTTTAAGGAAAAATCATCCTTTATCAGGAAATGGATTTAGCAGAAATTATATAATTCTAACAGTTTTTGTAGTCTGCCTTAATGGGTTTTTGATTATGCTTAGCCAGACAGCTCACCTAGTAACCCTGTTGGGATCCTTTGTCTTGCACCCTGTGCAGCCCTGCTGAAGTCAACAGAATGGCACTGAGTGCAAGACGGGATGTGGAGGAGCGGGTCAGACCTCTTGTGTGATGGTCTGTTTAATTTTCTGGGAAAGAATAGCTGCATTAATTTGTAAATAATTTTATTTGTTCATATATTTTGGTAGTAATGTGTCTCAGCACTGAGTTCTTTTGCAGGCAAATTTCCTCTGAGTCCCAGATAGCTCCTTGGGTTACATTACATTGTATTGTTTGTCTTTGTCTATTTTTTTGGCTGAATTCAACTGATGTCTGTGCATTTTCTCATACAAGGCTACGAAAAATCTCGAAGCTTAAACAACATAGCTGGCTTGACAGGCAATGCTCTGCGACTGTCTCCAGTAACATCACCCTACAGTTCACCTTGTCCTCTAAGGCGCTCTCGGTCTCCCATACCTTCCATCTTGTAAACCAGATGGCATCAATCGGCTACATAGTATTAACTCAAATACTGTTTACCACATATGGGAAATAAATGTAGCGTTAACCATAGGCTCCACAAATATGATATAACTCCTGCATGATATAACTGTCAGTAGTAAGAAATGCCACTTGGGTAGCTGAAGATTTTTATCTTGGCTTCTAAAGATTACCTAAGGTAGCGCTTCTTTTATCTACTATATTGTCCTACTTTCCTGTGGCAATAAAAGGACAGGCAGTGGATGCCGTTGGCCAGTATATTCAATAAATAAGCATATTTTCAGGGAGATTTACTTAAAATAATGTGCTTCCAACTAATTATCAGTCACTCCATTGAACCTCCATTTCTTGTGACTCTAATCCATTCTGAAGATGTCTGGAGTCGTGTCTTGGTTGCACACAATGTGACTTGGGTCTTCTCATTTGCATGGACCATCCTGTCTCCATCACCCAACAAGCAGTGTTGCTGATCGTGGAGACCACAGAGGGCTCTGGATGTGTGTTCTTGCCTTGTACCATCCTGCTGAAATGAAAGCACTGATAAACTGGTCTGCATGTGGGATTGTTTTCTTTGTTTAACCTTTTCCTTTATTTTTAAACTATCTACTTGTTTATAAATGGCTTTATTTTGTGATTAACTTACTTTGGTACTGGATTGCTGTATCAGAGTTCTGAATGTCTCCGGTTGTTTGCACACAGATAACTGCAAAGAGGTTGTCATTACTGGTTACACGCAAGCAGAAGCCAGATCTCTTTCTTAATGGCTTGGGGAAGGCACAAAACATGCAAGAAAGGTAAACGCCATCCAGACTTGCAATTTTAAGCTAGCAAGTGCTGCTTGGTACTGTAGTCATTTCTCTGCTCCAGGGTTCTTCAACATTTTCAGAGGCTGAGTACCAAGTAAAATTGAGGAGATTATTGGGGGCTTTTTTGTACCGCTGTAAGAGGGTGGTAGTTCTCAAGTCGCGTTTTTGACCAGCCTTATACATCTGGCTCATGAGCTTCAAAAATTTCTTCAGTCAGTGTTTTTTGAGGTGCTTTGTCCTATATGTTGTTTGTCTGTCTGTTTTGCAACCTGTCTACTGTATTATCCATCTGTCTCCATAAAGCACAGAGATACTGTTAAAATGCTCCCCTCTTTTAAGGTTAACTGAGGGCATTTTTCTCCTTTTTTCTTTTTTTCATACCAACTATACTTATGTGTATAGATACAAATACATATATTTTTCAAGTGCAAGTTAGTATCGTCCAAACTAACTCGTGTGAGCACTCTGAAGATTTTTCGAGTGGGATTTAGTAGCGGCTTTACAGTACAGACCGGTTGCCTATTGCATCAATCTTCCTCCTAGCAACCAGCATTCATTACAGTTTTGAAACTGTATCTCCTCTAGTGGCTTTTTCGCTCAATATTAACCTCTGTTTATGCAACAGGACAAATGCAATGACAGATTTGATGTTCTGGGCTGGTGAGAAAAAATTACTCTAAACCGTAGAGTTTTAGAACTACATGGGGAAGACCATAATAACCCAAATCTTAAAAGATCCTTGAGATTGTTGAATAATCCCTGATTGTCATGTTTTATTTTTTGTTAGGAAAAGAAATATAATATATTGTTGACCATGTAACATGTTCTTCTGTACATAGCCTAGTCCAATAGCATGACGCGCATGTCAGAATTCTTGTACAATAATGTATTTATCAAAGTATACATTTCTGATATTTAGAGATGTACATTGATTTAGTTTTGGTAAAATATTGTCAATAGAAAGATAATTGCAAACAGCTTTTAGCAAAGGAATTAATATAATATCTGGTGCTGCTGTTATATTAACTACAGTGTTGTACAGAATTTATCATGGATTTTTGACTGCTGAAAAAGGGACAATGGAATTTAGCCATACCAAGGACTGTACTGGAAAGAGACTGCTGCTGCTGAATGGGCCCTGATAAACAACTCGCGCCTTGTGGAGGTCACTGAGACTCTACATGGGAAGTAGAGCTTGTTAAAGAAGATTAAAGACTGCTCGTAATTACTGCTGCCAGAGGAAGGGGTGACTAGTCACTGTTGATGAGTCAGCTGTAAATATAATGTGTGTGCATGGAATATCAGTTTTTATCTATATCAAGGAAAGCTGAATTCAAGTCATCATTGCTAAGGCTCCATGCAAAGACCCACACCCCTGTGTGTATTCTTCCTGGTTCCTGCAGTAAGTTGTGCTGTGGATCATACAAAGACACACACTTAATAATGATAGTGATGTAAACTACATCTGTCTTGACTTCTGTCATAATAATAGTATATTTTGCAAAGGTCACAAATATGAACAGAGTAGATTTGCTTTCTCTGTTTGCAATGACCTATATTTGTATGAATTCTAGTGTACATGCCAAGTCTTAAGTTTACTTTTCACTTTGATAACAGAAATGTGACTGCAGACAAACATCACTGACTTTGTTCACAGCACAGTCTTCTTTCATTGTTACCTCAAAATATAAGTATTATGAGAAATAAAATTCTGGCAGCAAAACTATTTTGGTTTTTTTTTTTTTTTTTAACTCAGTGTTGCAAACCCAACATCAATAAGTATAAAAGCTGTATTAAAGTTATATCCTACAGATGTATATTTTACATAAAAGATATATTCTTTGATCAGTTACTTTCTGTGATTTTTGTGGTAAATGGATCTAGTCTGTTCTATGTTTATGAGGCATTGTAGTGCTACAATGTGGTAATTATGTTCTCTCCATCCTATTCAGCGGGGAATTCTCCAGAATCTGTTTTGTCACCCTGATGTCCCGATTGTAGGGACCTGTCCCAGTTGTGAAACTCTGTATTGTGGAACTTCTGTGAACATGTCAAGGTGCATGCACAATCCTGGTGGAAACCAGTGGAAATGTAATACCTGAATTGGAGAATAAAAGGCAAAAGACCTGGGGAGGAACTTGGAACGTATCTTCTGAAGTGGCTCATGCGCTTTCTTTAGTTGTATCGGTCCCCTGCCTGCCAGTGGCCATCCCAATTCTCAAACCAGTTTCCTGGGGTACATGAGGAGCTAATTCAAAGACTAGCATGAGCTGGCTTCTAAAACAATTTAAAATATTCCTTCTTGTTACTGACCCCGCTTCTCATGCAGAAGTTGTAATTGGGCTAGATATTATCAGACTCAAGGTTTATTGCATCCTGGTGTGAAGTCAACCTAAAATGGAGGTGATAAATGGTTGCTTAAAACTGCTAGTCCAATACTGTATTTGGGGCAACCAGTGTAATCCCCAAATATGTGAGCAGAGTGTCTGAGAGACATGAGGGAGCTACTACGGCTGTATGCATCATCTCAGAGGCTGTTGCCACAGTATTTTGGAAAAGGTGCTGGAATGTAAGAAAGATTCCAGAAAACAGGACCAAGTGGTGTTCGAGTTTTGAACAATGAGTTATAGTGACATACCACGAAAGCTCAATGTGCAGAGTTTGCCCAAAGGTTAAAAGTTGACTGGACTGTGACCTGTGAGCAGTACCCACATGAAGAAGAGGTGTAGTGGTGAGCCAGGACAAGGCTCACAGCCAGCTCCAGTCACACAGGCCTGATGTCTGCCCCCAAGCACCCAGAGAGAGGTGTCTGGCTTTCCTCAGTGCTACACGGGCATGGTGAGGAGCCCCAGATGGGATGAAGACAAGGTGGTGCATTGTGCTGGGCGAGACTGTAGAAAATGCTGATAGCCAGATGGTGTCTGACATCTTCTACTGTCCCTGGATGGTAAGGAGCTTAAGCGTGAATGGACCTGCACTGGTAGAGGACCTTGAGTCCAGAATATCCTGGTGACAGCTACTGATTTTTCCCCTAGAGAACCAAATCCATGTTTAAATGCTTTCTTTTAAAGCACACCTGGAGGACAAGCTGATGGTGAGTCCATTAACTATACATGTATCTTGGGACTAGAACCCAAATCTGACTGTTCTAAGAGGAAGAGTTGGCTTAACCACCCACCAGCCCTCAAACACCAGTCCCTTCCTGCTCTTCCAATGCTTCTGGGCCCAAGAAGGGGTGAAAATGCATTTTCATGGGAGGTAGGCCACCAAGGTTTAACTTTCTCTGACTGAGGAAGACTTTCTACCTAGACTTCACTCTTCAGGGTAATGCAGTTCTTATGTCTCTGATACCATCTAAAGGACGGGCTTCACTTCCTCTTTTGGCCATCCTTTAAAAATCAGTAGGCAAAATGATCTTTTGTAAAGGGGGTCCTCACAGTGTGATGTGCTTATGCGGAGCTTTTCCAAGCTGCTAGTGGCCTTCAGCCCTGCAGAAGCAAAACTGTTCCTGGAGAAATGAGTTTTGGGTCAAGCAGGAAGATGCTGTGTGAGTGTGGTTATCCTGTGGATCAAATACTCACCAAGGGGCAGTTGTGGTAATTTCTGGGCCTGCTTTAAGAATCCAAAAACTTATTTAATCCTTGTACAAGTAAGACTTGAGGGTTAGAAATCAAAACTAGAGTTAAACAAGCAATGAGTTTAGAAGCAATGCATCCGTTAAGACAATTTACCAAAAGCTGTTGCTTGTTTGCCTGTTAAAGTTGTAAAGTCAAAATGTCAAAAATGAGCATCTTCTTGAAAGACAAACTAGTGTAACAGCAGGGTTGGTGCAGAGATCAAAAACTGTGACGTATTGTGGAGATGAGCAGATTGGGGGACCTTCGGATTTTGAATGCAGTTACTGCTCTTATGGGGCCTCATTCAGCACTGAGAAAACGTTGCTGTTCCAGTGAATGTTGAGACACTGTGTTATGAGTGTTGTAGGTGTGTACGGTAAACTGGTGCCAGAATTTCTGAGAAGCATGCAGTTAATGATAATTAATATCATGCTGTGTGTCAGGGGGATTTTTCATGTGTGAAACAATTATTGTTCCTAAAAGTTCTCTTTCAAAAGGTCTGGATTAAATTAAAACTGTTAGAAGGAAATTTAAGGAAGCCTCTGTTCAGATGGGTTACTGAAAACTAGAGGGGGAAGGGACCAATCTGACATGAGCAAACTTGCCAGCATATTTAATATGAAGATATGAATTTTAAAAATCGTGAATGAATTAAACTATATGAAAGAAGAGGGAATTTTATAATCAGAATAAATCACGCAGAAGTCAGATAAAGGAAATTGGAATGGAAAACTGCTACTAGAAAGAGAAAATGAATATATTAATATGCTGTATTACAAGCAGTGGCTTGAACGATTCTGTAATAGAGCCTTTGAATACTAACCGAGTAAGAAGAAATTACAAAAAAGTGCAAAGATTTCTAGCGGGTTAAAGTTATCAGAAATATTAATATTTTAATAATACATTATTTTGCCTTTGAAAAGACTTGTTATTTATTTAATTTTTAAAGAGACATGTTATTTAAAAAATGGTGGTTTTTAAAGTGAAAAGTTGGCTCATGAGCAGACACTGAGATCTTAGTGTTGGGTGTTGGACACCTAGCTGGTGTGCCATTACCAGCATTTCCCTCCTAGATAGCTGAATATCCCTGGGTCATGTTGAAATGGCAGAGGCGTCTGAAACCTGGCCCCAGAGACGCAGGTCTGTCACACACCAGCTAACACCATGGTGTGCTCCAGCCAGGCGTGAGTGGTGCAGAGCTCCCGGCTCCCCGGCACGGCCTGCGGAAGCACCCCAAGCTGTGGTCTACGTGCGGCTTCTCATTGCCTTCTGGCAAAAAGGCACGTGCTTCCCCCACCCTCTGCAACCTCCTCCCCAAAACCCAGCCTTCTGTCACTTGCCTTTTTTTTCCATGAGCATGTTGATGAACAGCTGACAGATTTCAGATTCACACTTTCACAGCTTCGCATTCACAGATGGCAATATTCTAGCATATTTAAAGAAAAAAATGGAGGTGGACACTTTTTGAAAATTTGGCACCAAAATGTGATGCATTTCATTTAACATCTTCTGTATTATTTGCAGGTGGGAGACTGGAGATCAGTTTAAAACCAGGGCCACCACTAGGCTATACTGAAACTTTCAGGACATGTTTGTTTTAAATTCTGTATCTGGTTAGAGCATGGCTGCATTTTGCTATTACAGGAAGTTCTCAGCTTTCTCCCCAAAAGGGATTTATGGATACGCTGCTAGGACAAGTCAGACAGCACTATTTGTGGTTGAATGTTTTCTCTGTAGAATGGTTGTGACTCCTATAGGACGGTAAACATGAATTGTAATATGAAGAAAAAGATATTCCTTGGGAAATACTGAGGCTGTGGTAGATGGCTGTAATCCATCTTTGTCTTGTAGAGTGGTACAGGCACTCTTTCTTTAAAACACAGAAAGCAGATGATATCATGTCAGCCTTCTCAGAGAAGCATTACATCTGCATAAGATAATGAAATACCAAAAGAAGAAAGTGGAAGTTGTCTCCCTTGACCTTAAGACAGCTTATTTGTAAAAGCAGCAAGATCAGACCTATTTAAGAAGCCTGGCCTTTGCAGTGGAACAATGCAAAACTCCATCAATCTGAAGAATAGTAAACCATAGCCATGTTATCCTATTAGGCTGATGCTAAATATAGAATGGATTTTCAGTTTCTTGCAGGGATTTTCTTGCTTTGTGACTAAATGCAGCACCAGGACTTTATGAAAATCTTATTTTCTTCATGCCTATGAATGTTGTTGGTACGATGTAGTGTTTGGCACTCTGGAGGTCTTCAAATGATACCATTGTTTAGCATTACTTTTTACATTTTGCCGGCATGAAAAATCATGTTTCTCCTGAACTGGAACAGTGGAAAGAGGGGTAGAGGGAGCACTGAAGGACACAATTTTCTTCAACTTTTATAAAATCTGCCACATATAACTGTGACCACACAGAAATGAAAATACACAGCTTTCCCTATGTCAGCATCTTGACGTTGACTGTAACTTTTCCAGTTCTGAAATTCCTTAGTCTTGGTTGGAAATTGTGGCAACAAAATTTATGTAGTTACTGCTGTTTATAACTTCTACTTAACCCCTGAAAAGTTTGCTTTAAATCTGTGAATAATGGAGCAATTACAGAGCTTAACAGCATGAGGACTAAGCTGGGATAAAAACTTATGCACAAACCTAATAATAGGTCTATCTGTAATTATGGAAGAGTTTTCTCTGCATAGGGCATTATCTGAACAAGTGTCCAGCATGAAATGGCCTCACTGAAATGAATGGCAAAACTGTCCTTGGCTTACTTAAGCGAGACTAGGTCTTGGGAAGCAACTGGTTTATATCACAGACATTTCCAGGTCACTTATCACCAACATCTTAGTAATCAAACATATTCAAATATATTTCTGAAATAATAATAATGATGATGATGATGATGTGATTTATCATGGTGGTCACCGATTCTGGTTTGGGGAGTAGCCATAAGGATATGCAGTCGCAGATTACTGAAACGTATTTCTGAAATAATAATAATAATGATCATCATCATCATGTGATTTATCATGGTGGTCACCGAATCTGGTTTGGGGAGTAGCCATAAGGATATGCAGTCGCAGCTTTTATCTGTGCCCCATTCCCCATTTCTGCATCCTCCACCGGCTGCTGTAGCTGCAGCAGAATAGCCTGTGTGAGTGTCCAGAGCTTCGTGCTGCAGCTGGAAGGGCCAGCCTCCCCCTTCCCCCGGTGCAGGGGTGAGGAAGAGCACATGATTGTCACCTCCGCACCCAACTCACCCGCGGGGTGTCTGGCAGCACCTCTGTCCCATGCATGCCTGGTGCCTACTCTGAGGAGGCTGCTTGGGTTTCTCCACAGCTAAAGAAGATGGATCAATCATGTCCAAAAAGGATTTTACCAGTATCTTAGCTACCTCTTTCAGTATGGGTCAAATTAATCTCATGCTCAGGTGTACGTGGGACTGACATGTCCCCACATTGATGCCCAAGCTTTCTTCTCTTTTTGTATTGCAAGAAATACATCTCTGACTGAAACCATCCTATCATGTGAGCTCCAGGTGTACTTCAAAAACACTTCTTGGAAGAGCATTTGGCCATCTGAGAAGCTTTAAGCAGAGTTCATGCTACTCATTTGCTTTTTTTTCCTTCTGCAGTATCCTGAACCCACTATGTAGATTATTCCCTTGTTTTCTTTGCCTTCGCTGCTCTTTGCCTTCTGCAGCTTTCCTAGCTTCAGCCCTGCCCATCCTGCATTCAGGACTTACCCACACGCCTCCGTTACCTGTGTCTTCATTATAGTGAAGCTGTAGCCTGTGTGAGAGCATCTGGAAGGGGAAAAGGTAAGTGAATTTGGACCTTAATCAGAAGGGTAGAGGAGTACAGAACTGTCTCTCCTCGTGAAGCTGACTACAACTTGTGGAGATGTCACCTTATGCAGTTGGGTCCAGCCCAGCTTGGAATGAATTTGCGGTTCTCTGAAGCTCCTTTGGTATGGCCACTGCAGTTGGGAACATTATATTTTGGAACCACAAAGTGCTGTCTAAAAGCACAGCTGTCAGTGAAGAGCAGTTTGCAACTGGAATATGGCCAGTGCCAGGGACACTGCAGAGGGACATGCCAAAAAACGGATGGAGATGATTGCTCAAAAACCAGATTCAGAAATTAGGTTTTCCAACCACACATTCACTGAACTATTGATTCACCAATCAATATAACAGTACTGAGCAGAATGATTGGAGTGCTGAATATATCATAATTTATCAGAAATAATGACAAATACTGACATGATTCTTTCTGGCCTTTTTTAAGGCTTACTGTAATACTGCATTTCATTCAGACCTGAAGATAAATACAATGAAAGTAGGTGCATTAGCTAAATTAATGTCAGGGAATAAACATCCCTCAGATGTAACTATAAGAATTTACTTTAAGAAATGTTTTTATATGCTAGTCCTAGACAAAAGCTGTTCATTAAGTTTTATTCATAGTCCTCAGTACCATTCAGATAGGGAATAATTTCTAGACTTCTACTGCCTTTATTTCTGGGAAGCCTGTCTCATTTATCTGTATTTGAATCTTTAGGCAGTAGCTGGTAAGTTCTTGCATCAGTCATTCCTGTGTTGCCTGTGCTTATTTAAAAATACTAGACAAACTGGGTTACGAGCTGTCCCCAGGTTTCCAGGGGAGATGTTCTGTACACAACTGGCGGGGCAGGCAGACCTATGCCTAGTGCCAGAGATGCTCCAGGTTGACGGTCTGTAGTTTTCAGCAGGTCCTTGGGGTGATCTGTGGGGCTGGCTTTGCCTCCCCTTAAAGTTTCAGCATGCGGAGCTGAGAGGTGTCTGTGGCCAGCACTGGGATTTAATTCTCTGCCTGCCTGAAGAGCTTGTCCCAGCCTGCTGAGCAGTGTGGATGCTCTCTGCAGGGCACGGCCCTGGTGTTACACCTGCATTGCTGACGCCCTTTCAGGCCTTGGATCTGATTTCGCCCCTGGAGCCGGATGCCTTTTTTGGGACCCAGTGACGGTGCGTGAGGTGAGTGTGTCAGCACTCAGACCTTAACGCTAATCTGTGCGATCCCTGGCAGAAGTTTCAGTGCGTCAGCTGGAATGCGCTGTCTGCCCAAGAAGCAGCGTTATGTAGCAGCCACAACGCTGCTGTGGCACGCGTCTCACTCCTCTTGCCCGGAGGATTTAATGAGCATGTTTTTGTCAGCGCGGTGGGCTTCGCTCGTGGAGCTGCTGGTGGGGGAGCAGAGCTGTGCTGCGACAGCCGAACACATCGCGGCCCTCTCCCCTTTTCCTCTGCCTCCATGGCTTCGCAGGATAGTTGCATCATCCCAAAAATGTTTGAATAATGCCATGTCTTGGTGTTTTACAGTGTCATGTGCTCGGTACAAACTGTAAATTGTACAGCGTGGCACGAGGCAGTGAGACACAGGAGATCTTCTCCCAATCTCTGTGCAGGATTGCATCTTTGGGAGCTCAGCTGTAAGTGATAACACCACGGATTTTTTTTTTCAGAGATAGAAAAGGAGTTTGTGTTTGTGCCCTTTGGGTAGGTGGGTGGACTTGGAGGGTTACGCCTGTCCCTGAGATGTGGGATGGGGGACAAATGTGCGTTGGATAATCCCTGTGTCCATGTGCTGGCCTGCCTGCAGCAAGATCCAGGGGACCTGTTGGACGTGGACCACACTATGAGTGGTCCACATCAGTCTCAGTGATCAAATCCTGCTGGTCCTCATCCCGCTGGCTCTGGGTGTGGACAGGGGGCGAGTGACTGTGCTGCAGAAGGAGACAGGGAGCTTCAGAGGTCAGTGGGGAGAGCTGCTGTCAGGGCCTGGGCACAGGTATGGGGTGGTTGGAGGGCTGCAGCATCACCACCTGCTGCGTGCCCCCTTCTGCTCACAGCCAGAGGCATCAGGCCCTTTGCCACAAAGCTGTACCTTGCTCCTCCCCGGTCCCTGCTTTTACTCTTTTAGGGCTAGATCGGGCTCCTACAGACCAAGCACAGAGCATCCCCCCAGGATGGGGGCACAGAGAAATGTTTACTCCTTGGGTACCCTGGATATGGGGAGATCCCCCCTTTCCCAGGCACCATGCAGCCACCAGCTCCTCTCCATCCTGCCCCATCTTGCCTCCTGTGAATCCCCAGCAGCAGGAAAATGAGAAGCCACTGTGCGTTTCTGGCCCTGATGAAGTTTTTTCTTCCTTCCCTGATGCTCTGTTTGAGGCAGTGACACCGTGAAGGTGACACCAAGTACATTTGTCACCATGACCAGCCCAAAACAGTGTGGTCGAGCATAAGGCAAGGTTTATTAAATGGCTCTGTGGCCTAGATCTGAACTCTAGACCCCTAGAGATGTAGTTATTTATTTTGCACACAGGATTGTACTGGTTTTGGCTGGATAGATTTAATTTTCTTCATAACAGCTCTTATGGGCGATTTTTTTGATTTGTGACCAAAGCAGTGTTGATAACACACACGTGTTTAGCAATTGCTGAGCAGTGCTTACACAACGTCAAGGCCTTTTCTGCTTCTCACACCACCCCAGCATCAGGCACGCTGAGGGTGGGAAAGAAGCTGATCAAAGGGTTATCCCACACCATATGATATACCACATTCAAGGTCAGGTTGGACAGGGCTCTGAGCAGCCTGATCTAGTTGAAGATGTCCCTGCTCATTGCAGGGGAGCTGGACTCAACAATATTTAGAGGTCCCTTCCAACCCAAACTATTCTATGATTCTATGATTCTATGATTCTATGATTCTGTGATGTCATGCTCAGCAGAAAAATGTTGGGGGACAGATTGCTGGGGCTGCTGTTGCTCGGGGAGTGGCTGGGCATCAGTCGGCTGGTGGTGAGCAAGTTTTTTAGGGTTTTTCACCACTTGTTTGTATCGGTTTTTCTTTTATTTTTGTTTTGTTTTTTTTTTTTTATCTTACTTTTTAAACTGTCTTTCTCTCAACCCATGAGTTTTCCCACTCTTACATATTCTCCCAGAACCTGCTTTTGTTTCTGTTTGAGGTAATAGCAGGGCTTGTTTGTTTGCTTGGACGTTTCTGCCTCCAATTAGTCAGGCTTAAATATCCAATTTAGCTTCTACACAGGAAATTCCTTTTTTTCCTTTTTTTGCAACATCGTTTTCTCTTTCAAGACCTACTTGAGGCAGTTTCAAGGAGACATGAAAAGCATGGCAGCTGAACTTGAAATGTGAGTGCCGCCTCAGTTTCACAGCTACAAGTGGCCTTTAGCCTCATCAAGATTACAAAGTAACCAGTATTTCCGAGTTAATTTTACATAACTTCAGATGGGTTTCCGTTAAAATGCATACTAAAATAATACAAATGAACACCTCCCTCCTCAAAGGATTCACACAAAAAATAAACAAAAGAGGAATTCTGTCCTTTCATTTGCACTGTGGATCCAAGGTAATGCATGTTATGGACGACAGACTTACTGTCAAATGTGCAAAGGAGCCCAGGAGTTCTCCCTCCTACCAGTGTTTGATTTCTCATTATTTTTGCTTCAGAAGTCCTGGCTTTCCAGAAAAAGGCAATATCTGGCTATAGCAGGGGATTTGAGTGTGGGTGCTCTCGTCTTAGCAGCTTCTGCCGTGCTGCAGGTCCACACAAGCTCATTCAGATCAAAACATGAGGCTATTCTGTTCTTTAGCCAGGGAAAAAGAAACAGCACAGATCAATGGATAAGAGCTGAGAGCTTAGGAATTAGGACCCTGGGATTCACTGAAATCAGTGGGATTTAATCTCCTAAATACTTCTTGGATCTGGCAGATTGAATGGAGCTGCCCTGGACACGGGAAGCAGAGCTGTGTTAGTCCAGCCATTAAATTGTTACACTCTCTTAGCTTAAATGCTGAGTAACTGGGCCTCTGTTTCCTTTTTTTTTTTTTTTTTTTTTTTT
>Ga0065711_1042279_pt1 | contig 15507 bp, 8 predicted proteins | sample Hoacrofraction12_FD_59098 | JGI IMG/M metagenome (GOLD analysis project Ga0065711, IMG submission 59098) | Hoatzin crop microbial communities from Cojedes, Venezuela - Epithelial fraction 12 v2 (version 2) | ecosystem: Host-associated > Birds > Digestive system > Esophagus > Crop | place... | reverse complement strand
TGGATGAAGGCTCGTAGTCTTCCTCGCTGTGTGCTTTCACCTTTGGCTCAAAAATTCCTGAGTTGTCTGTGTTGGCTGAGTCCCAAACCATAGAAGCAGTTTCAGCTAGAGAGTTGCTTCTTACAGACAACGAAGTTCTGGTTATCAGTCCTTGTTTCTCTTTGTCTGTCTCGCAAGCAGTCCTTGTTAGCTACATTTGAGCCACAACAGTCCTTGTTAGTGAGATTACAAAGAGCAGAACTAAATTAATTAACAGTGTTTAACTCTTACCTTAACATAGATGCAAAGTTATATAACAAAATTAAACTAAAGCTATAGCAAAATTGAACTAATTGTCAATTTCCCACGTCAAGTTATTGAACTGTGCTTACCTGGATCTAATATTACATGGTCTGGCAGGTGAGATGGGTACATGTTGCCTTCTTATAGTATGTCTAAGTGCCATTAGGTAGTGGGGCTTTGGTGGCCCATATAGGGTGTAACGCTTTTTAAAGATCAATTATATACTAATCACTACTGTGCAAAGGGTGTTCCTGAAATATTATCTTGTACATTAATTGTACTGAATGGTCTGGTGTCACAATTTTGTGTTATTAATGACTCATTGCATTAGTAGTGATAGTGAAGGAAATCTGAAGGCAAATTTGCTGTTTTAATTGGAGGATTGTACAATTGGAGTTAGTATCATTGCACTGGAACTCGGGATATCTACCAGGCCTGAGAAGATAGAAACCATCTATGCTTTGCATGTTAGTAAATCTTTTTTCATGTACCCATTATATTTTCAAAGCTTACTTGAAATCATTACTTGAAGTAAACTTTTTAAATTGCTGTGTTCAATCACTTTCAGGTAAAAAACTGATCTTTTTGTTTAGAGCTAAATAGTTGCTTCTGTTCAAAGGAGGAATAGGAACCCTTGCCTGCAGTTTGGATACAGTAAAAACTGGATGGACAGTCACAGGGATATGGGGTTTCTCTTCTGCCTCCTGAAATGCCGTTCTGCATGATGTTTGTGGTGCCTCCAGACTGCACTTCTCTCCAAAGCCTGGTGTCGCAGGAGCGCATGGGAGCACTACCCCGCAAGGGTAGTGGCTCTCCTTACAGAGTAATTTTGGTAATTGGAGCTGTGTTTAATGTAAAAGTACCTAATCTCTCTGTAGGTTATTACACAAGCTTGTAAAATGAGTATGGAGTTAGGGCAGGACTTCCTCTGCTGTCAGAAACTCGTGAATGACTGCTTTTTGAGGCCTGAAAAGCTGATTTTATTCAATCCTAGGCTATTTACCTTTTGCAAACATACAGTGTAAGCATTATAAATTGCAAGATTATGATAAAATGAGTATATGAGATGTGGCAAGTTGCATTATCTGAGTGCATTAGCCAGTTTGCAAATTCCTATTCATAGCAGGCTGACTGCTATCCAGAGCAAACTTTTCTTTCCACCAGTTCATTTGTTTGTGATGGTCTGAGTTCAGGCAGTTTCTGCTGTTTTGTGGCATCCCCCTTAGGCTCTCGTATCTTGGCTGCAGGCTTTTCAGAGCAAACTCTGCTTTATCCTATTCTGTGCTGTAAACTACTAAGCTTCTTTAGTGAACTGTGAAAGGGGAGGGTGAGGAGGGGTGGATGTAGCACATGTTTCTGTGTTCCCAATGCTTTCTCTGTCCCATTAGAGAAGCTCTCAAGAACTACATTGTGCTATCTTGGCACCAAGTGCAGATTGATGCCTTCCTGTGAATGCTGTGTTTTGCAACAGCTCCATGATTGTTAGTTAAAGGTGTCTCTTTCTATAGTGATCCTATTTGATTTGAAGCCAGCTGCGACATGGGAGGCTCCATCGGTCACCGCCTTTTCACTTATGGGCTCAGATGAGATCTTGTTCCCATGACTCTGGAGCCTGAGTCAGTTCAAGAGGGCTGGGTGTGCATGTGAGACTTCCCTGAATGAATTCAAACCCTCTTCTCTGTCAAAAGGGTCTTGCAAGTTTATTAATGCATTTCTTGAAGATTTGCCTAGTGATTTCCACGTAGTGAGATATATAGACATGAGGGAGTTTCACTGGCTTTTTTAGGACTACCATTGTATAACTCTTTTGTTCTGGTGGTAGTGCGGTAGTTGGTGAGAATTTTAGATAAACTGCAGTCTGAAGATATCCCTGGATGGGTTAGACATATACTAAATAATGACAGCTAGGATACGCATTTTTTTCAATGTATCAGTTTAACACAAAAGTTGTGCTACATTCCTATTACCTAGCAATTCCAGCTGCATGCATTCTTTTAAATACTGTGCAGATGAGGCTTACAATTATATCCATGCCCTAACCTCACCTCCTTTACTTTTTAATCTGTACAGAGCCATTTTCAGCAGTCAGGTGACCTGGCATCTCTTGTGTTCTGTTTCCTCTGAGCAACCTGCAAAAAAAGCGTATGTAGGCATTGGTAGTCAAATGCTGATTTTATGCAAAACCCAAAATCTTAGTAAAGCAAGGCAGTTAAATCATAGTCTTATTATGTTTTTGGAGACCTTGTAAATGTAGCTATGTGTATATACAGTATTTGGGGCTTTTTTTCCTATTATTTAATCATGTTTCGTGCATTTTGTTCTCTTCCTGAAAAAAAAAGCGCTATAAATAGAGCATTTTCCATAATAAACATAAAGAAAACCAGTTTATTTCCATATTACTTTTTGAATTATTCTTTTCAGGAGTTGTCAAAGCAAGGAGTAGAAGCTTTATATCCCATCTTTTAAATCTAGTGCTATATTGATGTATCTCCTTACAGAGTAATTCTGGTAATTGGAGCTGTGTTTAATGTAAAAGTACCTAATCTCTCTGTAGGTTATCACACAAGCTTGTAAAATGATTACTCATCAGTCATACCTAAATGGCAGATCTTAGATCAATATCTGTTGTTAGTAATAGACTGTGCGATTTCTAGAAATCCCTAATGTAATTTTCTAAGTTGCACTGTATGTAGTGTCCACCAGCGTCCATACCTCTCTTCAGAAACAACATTAGTTCTCCCATTTAGTCTTTGGCATCCACAGGGCTACTGACAGCACCAGTCAACAGTACATTGTTTACTTGCATATGCTAATCTGTGTACAAGGAGAAGTCTCTAACCTCTTTCAGTTCAAATTGCCTAGCAGATGGCTGCAGGTAAAAATACTGAATGAATTTAAATGTAATACTGAGAAGCATTTTTTAGGTTCTTCAGATAACACATTGCTGACAGAGAGAAAAATAGAGTAGGGACACGTAGTCCAAACCATTCCACTGGCACTGAAAATGTATTTTTTTATCCTTGAAAGGAAATTATAAATAATATTTGAAGAAGCAGATGAGGGATTTTGAACTTCTGCTCCTGTGGTAAGACAGAAAAATGGGAAATTATTTGAATAAATTAAATGAAAAAGTGGGAGACTTTATAGTGCTAGAAATTATTTTATGCTATACTTAAGCTGGGAAGTGCCAGATACTTAATGAGACAGACATGTAATAACTCCTCTTAATGAAATATTTTCAAACAGCTATGCAAGGACATATTTTAGGACTTCATCAGAGGTCAATCATAGATCAGATTAAGGCTCTTGACAGTGGGCAGTGCTGATGTATACATCCTTTGCTGGATTCCTATACCCTCCAGTGGAACATCTGATACCAGCAGAGACAAGTTTTTGGAGTTCAGTGAACATGGTTTCCAATTTTAATGCAATTCTTCTATTCCTAAAGGGAAAATACTCACAGATACATGGCTGGGGGCTTGTTTACGCATTTTGTAGGGGAAGTGAAATTGCAATGTGCTCCGCAAAGGAGCTTTCCATGACAGCTGACCCCATCATCCTGATGCTATCTTTCAAGCTACTTCTCTCACTGTCTGAATTTCCCTTTTACCTAAGTGCCAGCAATTATACCTCTGCAGAAGCACTTCTCAGAAATGACTTGCAAACACTTTAAAGACTGCTATCTTTTCTTTTTGTTGTTGAAGATGTTCAGATCTGTAATCCAATACTGAGCCCTTTGTTTTCTTATATTTCATTTCTGCTTTCCCCTCTTTCTTCTTTTCCTAATGCTTTTCCCAGGTATTTCAGTTCGATCACATAATCTTTTCTGCTTTAGGAAATGAAGCCACTTGGCATTCAGGGTTTTTTCATTAGCTAAAAGCCGTTCTCTTTCTCCCACTACTCTGTATAAAGACAAATCACTGACTTTAGATGTTTTGTCAAATGTGTCAAAAACTTTTACTGCAATGCAAGAGCAAGGCTCTGAAAAATAATTGGTTTTCTGTCCACTCATATTCAAGCAGAAAATGAAGGAGAAAAATTTAATTGCACTCATACAGAGCATTTCACTAAATGTCTAATTACAGTGGTGAATGCACAGCAGGGACACTAGAAAGAGAAGATATATTTAAACCCCTCATCTTTGAAGACACCTTTGGACACCAGATAAGGTTCAATTTAAGAAAGCAGTCTCCTGACAAGTTATACCCCAATAAATGTGTCATTGATGAGTAGGTTGCGTACGAACCATTTGTCATAACACACATATTCAGCCTAATTATTAATAGATAGTGTATGTTCTCTCAGTTGTTTTCCTATACAAATTAACATTCTTCTGTGTTTTAAGGCTGCTTGACAATTCAAATAGTTAATATAATCACAGTGACTTCACATATTCTTTTCTATCTTGAAGAGTCCACAGTGACTTCACATGTTCTGTTCTGTCTTGAAGAGTCCAGGTGAATCATCCAGTTAATGCAAACGATGCTGGACTTCTATATTTTGCCCCCCATATTAGCCACATTATTCTTCCCTTTTACACATTTGCTATAGGATTCTGTGACTGTGTAACAAATAAGTTACTATAAAAGTGGTAGCGTATAGGTTTCCTATTCTGAAAAGCATAACCCAAAACGGCTGAATGGAATATATAGCATTAGAGCAAAATATTCTTTATAACAACCGACACAAAGGCCCCCTCAATGACCTGTCAGCAATCTGTATCTCAGGACCCAAACTTTGACCTCCTAGCACTGATCATTGTGCTACATCTAACACAAAGGTTTACAGCAATAATGGCTAATAAGTGAGCACATATCAGCATTTACATTTTTCATAACAAACCCATTTTTACTGACTTTCTCTATTTAAAATATTTAGAATATTTTTTCAAGCTCTTCTGTCACAAACCATGTTGGTATTCTAAGCATTTGAGATCTAAAGGCAAGATATCTGTGCATACTTAAAACTGTCTGCAATATCCCCTCCTCAAATGCTAAAATTATGTTGATAAGAACATTTGTTCCATTTCCACTGTTCTTTAGAGATTTCAATTCTATCTGTTGAGACAGGGAACTAACTGATAATTTAACTAACATCCTGCTGGGAAGCCTGAAATTTTGAACAAAATGGTCAGAAAAACTGAGGATACTAATCAAAACTGCTGACATTCAATTTTTGGAACTATTACTGAAGTCTCTCAATCTCAGCAAAAATTTACATAGACTTACTTCCCAGTACTCATAAATAGGAAAGGCATTTGCTGATGTATGGCTTGTGCTTGGAAGGAGAAATGCAGTTAGATTTTAATAGCATATACTAAAATACCCATATCATAGTATTCCTTTGATGATTTGGAATGCATTGCGCTGGAGGAAAGGGTCTCAACCAATCCTGAGTCTTAATCTGTAGTTGGAAATAACTGCAAGCGTGTAGTGTTTCGCATAATGGAAAGAGTGAACTGCCACATATGCCATCCTGATGAACCTTCAGCAGACGTGTTATTTAATGTCCCACTCAGCTTATGGACTTCCCTGTTTACCGCATGCTTTCAGATTTTTTGTATTGTGCTGTCAAACTTCTTCCTGTGCCTGAGACATAAAGTGATTTTAACCTTTATTACCAAGTACGCATACAAAAGATTGGTGTATGTGTTTATATGTACTTACACATACACACACACAAACGCATATATATACTTCTACATACATATATACTTACGCTATATATATAAATCCACAAGGACACAATTTGATATAACTACAAATTAGCACTCATATTTTATTTCCTGATTGTTTAACACATGTATGCTTTTGAGAGTCTTGTCCCATGATTACTTTAATCATTCTAATTCTGTCTCTGACTGATTGTTTACAAAGAAGACAGAATATCCAGGTACTATTAAAGACAATCAGTCCCTCAAACAGGATAGAAATGAGATTATTTACATTTCAGGTACCATTGGCCAATCTTTCTCTGGCTCATTCAGTTTTTGAAATGTTGACAGACTTTATTGCAAGCCTAGAATCATAAATCAGTACTTGCATATTGAGGTGCTCTGAAATCATAGTAGTATAGTATAGAAAAGTAGGCACAGAACCACAGTCTTTGGAAAGATAATCTTACAAATAGGTTATATTGTTGAAACTACCACCAGAAATGTGAAGTAATGTGGTGGAGTCTATTCTCAGTTTGGTAAGTAGAAATTTTAACATTGTCTTTACAGAAGTCCTTTTTTCATTTCAGTTAACTTGTTGGTAGGAAAATGAGGGTTGCTCCTGAAGACCACAGTTACTTTTCTTTATGTTGCTTCCTACTTATCAGGATTTTTTTTTTTTAAATAGAAAGGTTCTCAGTTTTCAATCCTGTGAAATGTAGTTTGTTTTTAGAGAATTATTTGATGTGTAGGAAAAAAGTAGCAGTAGACATAGTTGAAGCAGTGATGCAATTGGCAATGGCTTGATGATTTTTCTTACATGTTCTCATTGTCTCATGTTGGCATCTGGACTACCTTGATAGTATTTGGCCTTTTTCAGAATCTCCAATCTTTTTTTTTTCTATTACAGATTTTCATCCAAACGAACCTTTTACTTGTTACTCAAAAGTGTTGCAATACAAGAATCAGGAGTCTTTGCTGATGTTAGTATGATTTTGTTTGTTATTTTGTTAATTGAGAGACTTGTTTAGCAGTCTGACATGTGGAAACTGTCCTTTTAGACATAGGTGCCCTTTCAACCTTTCAGAGCTGGTGGGAATATGCTTGTAATGCTGTTGAGCTAGCTGCATGCATCTTTGGAGTGGAAAATCTCAGCGTGTGAAAATCAGGATAAAACAAGAAATTGCCATTCCAAAACCAAGACTCAGCTTTGAAGATGTGACTGAAATAATAGCAAAGGAGGCAAGGAGATAGACTGCAGGCTCAAAGAAATTGAAAGGACTAAGTACAAAGACTGTCATCAGAAGCAGATTCATGGGAATCACTGTTGTGTGAGCTCCTTGGGTGATTTACCCTGCAACCTGATTTCATCTACAATGACTGAAATGGGAAATTAGAGAGCCTTGTATGAGCTCACTGCTACGTTACTGAAATGATTGTTTTATCCTACTGTAATTAGGGGACCAAATTCTTTACATCATAAGCTTGATTGCTTTAACTGTCTGCGATTAATGTCTTCGCATTTCACTAGTTTTAGAATGAAGAAATTTGTGTGTAGAATTTTATCAGCTTCTCAATAAATTAGGAGGCACATCAACAACAATACCACTGGAAAAAACATTTGAATATGCCCAACTTCCTTACAATTTGATGAGATGTTTGCAGCTCTGAATTACTGGAAGAGTATTCCCAAGATGAGGAATCCTACTTGTCCAGGTGGGATGCAGGTTAAATGACCGAGCTCATTTCCGAGTTGGGAAATACAAAGGGGCATTGAAATAAAATGCCTTACCAATCACAGTATTGCACTGAAAACATTAGGTTGCTTAGTTAATAAGGACAAAGGGACACATCAAAGCTGCTGATGTACAGGTGTCATAAAGAGACAAAAGGTAGCAGAATGTATCTCCTCAGACACTTCTAGTTTTCCATTCCAAACTGGCATGCAGGAGAGCAGGTGCTAGCACTCAGGATATCTCTACAGCAGAAACACTGTCTCTGGCCTTTGGGACTGGCAAATGATTTTGTCATCCTGACATCTGAAACCCCTGAATGCACACTTTGTCCCATTGCATCCTTTTCACAGGGCAGAAAATCACGTTATGTGTCATGCTCAGAGAGCTCGAGGAGGAGGTGTGCTTAAATGACAACTGTTTTAGTGACTGGATAAAAATGTACACCATGACCAGCCAACAAGACAGAGACCAGGGTATTTGCGTCATTGTAATTCATTTATGCTTTTCCACAGAGCTGAACTGCACTCATCTCTTATATGCTTACCTAAACGTATTTTCAGTTAACAAAAATAACCGTGGATAATGTCAGCTTACTAATAGGTCCAAGGATAGAATTTCTCTTGCCTGTTTGACAGATTTGATTCTTCTGCACAAATCCATGGCTTGCCCAGCTATGCCTGGAGGCAGATACACTTCTGTGGGCTGCTTCATCTCTGTTGATGGGTGCTGTGCCGCCAACACATATTCATGTAGTCTGTTTCTGTAGATAAAGCATGCACAAATAAAAGAGAAGATGTCAAATCTTAATCCTGTGTCAGTGTGGATGAACCAGTATTACTAAAATAAGACCCCCTTCCCTCCTACGCGGAATCTTCGGATACCATCTGAGTCCGCACCAGTTGCATATTTTCATTTTGATAAATAATCCTGAAGGGAGAGCCAGCCACTTCCTCTTTTGTTTAATTTTAATCACTGCAGCAAGCTTTCTTGAAGAGAGGCATCAGAACAAGCTAGCTCTACTGGAATCCCACAGCAGTTGGTGCTTCCGACTGTAGAAGGATTTAAAGCACTCGGGAACTGGTGTGATGCAGCCTGCATGGCCCTGTGCAGAAACTGCTGCCAGGTCTCTGTACTTTGCAGGGAATTTGCAGAGGCCTACCAGCTGACTCCTCAAAAAAGCAGGATGGAGCACAAGCCCACCAGCACCCTTCGAGAGACAGCTGGCCTATCTGGCCACCTGCAGAATATACCAAAAGATGCAGTAATCTGCTGAGCTGCCCCAGTGAAACTGGCTTTATTTGGTAGATTAATGTGGGGGACAGATAAGTGGGATTGATAAGTACTGTTGTTTTATACCAAAAATATAGCAACATTGTGCAATTGGTCCTCAACACGGAACAAAAAAACATAATCATAGAATCATAAGTTGGTAAAGACTTCTAAGATCATCAAGTCCAACCATCCACCCAACACCACCATACCTACTAAACTATATCCTGAAGTGCTACATCTACACGTTTTTTGAACACCTCCAGGGATGGTGACTCAACCATCTCCCTGGGCAGACTGTTCCAATATCTGACCACTCAGTAAAGAATTTTTTCCGAACATCTGTTCTAAACCCCCTGAGGCAAATTGAGGCCATTGCCTCTTGTCCTATCGCCAGTTAGTTGGGAGAAGAGACCAACACCTTCCTCACTACAACCTCCTTTCAGGTAGTTGTAGAGAGCAATAAGGTCCTCCCTCAGCCTCCTCTTCTCCAGACTAAACAGACTAAGCTCCCTCAGCCACTCCTTGTAAGACCTCTTCTCTAGACTGCTCACCAGCCTTGTTGCTTTTCTCTTCCCTCCAGTGCTGTTCTTGTTAAACCCTGTTCCCAGCACTTGGCTTGAAGACCTGCCCTAGATATGAGGGTGGACCTGGCAGGGAAGCACTCCTGACCCTCTCCACGCTGTGAATATCTGTTAACAGATATGTGATCCATGCATCTTTGGCAGTTTGCATTTTCCTGCAGTCCAGAGTGTGGAATCAAAGCAGTGTCTGGTTTTAAGGCTCTGTTGATCTGGCACTCTCTAATGCAAAGTTTTTGAAAAAGAAACTAGGTGTTAAAACTGGTAAAATGCATTCAACAAAGTATTTTGAATGAACAAATGTCATCACAGTGGTCACAGTGTGTGTTTGCTTATTTGTTGTGCCATGACTGGAATATTTTTTATGAGGAGAAGAAATCTCTACACCATTAGGATTTAATAAGTAACTAAACATTCCATGAAACTCTTTAAAAGGAATGAAAGTCTGCAACCACCTCAGAAGTAAATCAGAAAAATATATATTCAGTGGTTTAAAGGTACTGAACATGGTTAACAGTTTATATTACAGTTGTTATTAGAGATATTGTATCATGATACTACTCAAAATTCAGAAATACAGATGTAGGAATGGTCCTACCTTATAGACCTGATGATACATAAAGACATTATGGTCAGCGAAACAAAGATTTTAGTTCAGGTTAAGATGAAAGAGAAAAATTTTTCTCTTGCTTTTCTTGTACAATTTGAATATATGAAAGATATGCAGAACATCTAATGGAGTGTAGCAGTACAGCTGGGGTAATACAATATTTTTATACCCATACTGTTTATTGGAAAGGAGCAAATATTAAACAATCCAACAACTCAAAATTTCTGGAGGGTGGTGTGTTCTGTGGGAACTTGAGGCAAAGCCCATTGTTGTCTGTTCTGTTGCATGCAATGGACTTCAGTATCAGCCTTCAATGAGCATTATGAAAATATCTGAAATCTGTGGTGATGTAAATACATTGCTAAAGTTCTCTTTCCTTCTCTTGCCTGTTAAAATCTGCACTTGATCTGTATTTTTCTGTTTTCTGAAGACTGGAGAAATACTTTCCTTGTTTTCAAATCATTTTTGGTATGTCAACTATAAAAATTCTAAGAATTTCAGCTTCTGCATGTTTGCAGTAAGTGACCTAGTTCATTGGAGAACTAGGTTAAAATTAGCCTTCACAAAAAATCTGTTTCCATATCATAGAATATGTTTTAGCCCATGTCTTTCCGTATTTCATAAAGTGTCTATCTCTTCATGCTTAAAAAGCTCGCATTGTTTTGCTTGGCTTTGATCAAGACACGCTCATTCAGACCATGACAGCCTTAATTACATCCAGAGATATGGTAACAAGGAAGGCTTTTTTCTGCCTGATATACTTAGTATCATATAGTATATCATTTATCCAGATTTTGAAATATTATGTATTCTTTTGTTTGCAAAAAACCCATCAACTTATAGAGAATTAATGTTGTGGGTTTTTTGTTTTTCTCTTTTAGCAAGTCCGTATATTAACATTCTGAGATAAGCAGAGCTGTGTGATGTGTTCACACTTTATAGTTAAAAATTACACATGCACTGTAAGAAGTATTAGCTCACAATTCCTGGCTGCCTCAAGTGACTTTTTATGACATGCGACTTGATAAGTTTAGGCTGATACATATTCTTGGTTAGTTTTACTGACTATATTCCACCATTGTTACAGCTAAGACTTGCTACCTGCAGGGTTCATATTAATGACGTACTGCATTCTTTATACCTATTTTTAGGAAAGCTGCAACTGCATCGGAAAGGATTTGTGTGCTTATGCAAACACATGATTGCCTGAGAGCTTTCTGAGCTGTATCAGAAACCATAATAATAATTACTGTTTTTTACTGGTACATATTTCAGCACTGGTATAACTCTGTGTGGTCCCATGACATGCAGGAGATGGAAAATACATTATTACTGTTTACAGAGTTGCTGTAAAAAAAATAGTTGCTTTGGATTGTTCCATTCCAAATGTACAAAAGTTCATGGACAGCAGCTCATATAATACTTTTAGAGAAGACCTGCCTTCCAACCAAATATTATTGTTCATCTCAGTTCTCCGCCTTTGATCAATGCTTAGGCCTGAGCCCAAGTTTATATCTTGTTTTGCATGGACATGTACGGGAATGATGGCTAACGATCTTTTTTTTTTCCCTAAGTAGCCATCACAATTCATAGAATATGTGTTTGTGGAGGATGTGAGGCTTAAGCCCGGTCACCTTCTCACAGTAAGTGGGCAAGAGCAGGCCAGAGCCTTAATTCTGTCTGGGAACAGCTGAACTGACAGGCAGGGATATGGGTCTATGCTTAGTAATGGTCAGTCCAGATTACTTTCCCAAGGAGAGGGCAAAATGCAATTTAGTTTTCTCTGACATAGAAAAATTATATGCAGATGCTTAAAACTTACTGTATGGCCATAAAAGAAGTAGAAGAAATGCTGAAAAATTATTAGCTTCTTTCCCTGTATGATTTTTCAATGCTTGCACCTGCAATACAAGGAGCTTGTCCACTCACCTCACACTAAGAGTAATTTCCTTACTATCACTGTTACCTCATTTATACTGCAGTGACACCCAGAGGCCCCAGCAATATTTAGAGCCTATTTTTCTATCCATTATACAAATAAATAAGAAAGGAATAAGGACTTTGCCTAAAGGAGCACACAGTTTTCAGGGTCTAAATTTAGTTTTCCTCATCACAGAAACATGTAGGGGCAAAGGCATTGTCCATAATGAACAACAGAAAGCTGAAGACTATTTTGGACTCAGGTGAGACCTCTGTGAAAGTATATAGCAAGGGAATTTGAGAATCGTATTTCCTCTGTGGTTTACTGATTTGGTTCCTACCCACATAGTATAGATCAAGTGTATTTACATATACAGCCATAATCTCCAGCTTTCTGTTATAATCCCAACAATTTACACAAACTAACTACGTATGGGTGCCTTGAAGCCCTGTTCAGGATGTCTCATTTGCCTGTGTGCTGGCTGGGAGCATTAGAACAACTGGGTCCTTCACTTCACCTGCAGCATCATCGTCCCACGGCATACAGAACATACACCAGATGGTGAAAACAGTCGATTTTGCAGCAGGTCAGTTGCACTAACAGCATGTCAGGTATGAAACATTGCTTTGCTTCATGCTTGGCGTATTTTAAGATTTTAAATTTCGTTAATTTCAGTGGCAACGAGGAAACATTCCAGGACAAGACCACACTGCAGCAGTGGTTGGATTTATTGTTAAGTGAAATTTTACTGAAGAAATTATGATACACTGGGGACAAATGATCTTTCCTGCAGATGTTCCTTAGAAGTTAGCTTTGGAGCTAGGTTTGTTGTTATTTTAAAAACAAGTTTAGGAACAAGAAGGAGCTTCATAACCACTTTGGTCGCTGTTGTTAGGCAAGCCATTACTCTGAACAAGTTTTTTTCTTTTTAATTTGAGGTGAGGTTGGGGAGGTTGAGATGTTTTACATTATGTGAAGTGCTTCTGGCATTAAGCTATTGGTTTACCCAGTAGGTCATGGTAAATGAATGCAGATGCAAAGACTGTGTCAATTGTGTCAATGGTGAGGACTGTGCCACACAGTTTGTGAAAAATTAGAGGAGGGCAGGAAATAATTTATTTTTCTAACAACCTATTTCCCATTTACAAGTTGTACCTGTTGAAGCTGAAAATGCTCCCCTTGTTTTGTCCTTTCCCTGCTGGCTGTCTCTCTTCTTTATTTGACAGATATTCAACGCTCGAAGCCTTAAGTTCAGATGAGTATTATTAACAGCAACCATTATGGTCCCCTGGGGATTAATTTTACTTTGTTTCTGTGTGTTTTCACAATAGTTTCAAGATGCTGGAATGTAGATCTATTTCTAGTAAAAAAAATAGTTTAGACAGGTTGATTCATTTAGCTACCCAGCAGGATCTGATTGCTTTTCTAAAGTTAACTCCCAGTGAGTTTTTCCCAACAGAAGAATACTGTGGTAGTTATTGCTACGAATGAAAGTAATTGTTTTCTTACAAGGAAATGAGTGAAGATTTACTCTTTTCCCAGATTCTTTTGGTAGTACAAATTTTTTCAAGTCATTCAAAGTGAGATATATTAATCAAATAGACATTTCCAAGACAATAATGATGCTGTGCCCTGCTTTTCAAGAACTAAAGTCTCTGCATTTTCTGAGGAAATCAAAGATTGTTTGTCTTATTCAGAGGCAGGGTGGTTTTTTTCATTCAAGTTTCTTGGGTTTGGGGGGGGATTGTTGGTTTTCTTGCTTGATTGCAGCTGACAAAGCAAAAAGACCTCTTTGTCCCTCTCTTCAAGCTGTGTGTGAACTCCAATGGAATTCTGAATAGGTAAAATAACACATTATATGTGTTGCAGATGTGTGAATAACAAGCTCTTCTGTTGTTATGGACTTTCTGAACAACAACTATGAAACAGATATGACAAGTACATGCTTTTACTGGTGGTGGCATTTAAACAGTGTTTGATGCTCTCAGAATAAAATATGTTCTATTTTCATACTCTCACTGAGGACTGAAGTGTAGATTAAAGCTTATTCTGTATTTGTGGGTTGCACATAGGCAAAATCTAATATAAATCAGATTGCGACTGTGGCTTTGATGACAGAGTCCACAGCAAATTTAATAATTTGTCGCATATTCGTTGAGATGTAGTTGAGAGGCTTAAAGAGACAAAAGTAACTCAAGCAGAAAAATTTCATGTAGTTAGCCCAATCATGCCTACAATGCATACATAGGAGCCCAGCGTAGGGTGGAAAAGCCTGCAAGGAGGCAGAAGGTATGGCCCCACTTGCAGCATGTTCCTCAGTGCCTGGGCATGGCCAGGTTGTGCTGTCCAATGGCCCTGAGCACCACCAGCTTGTCTCTGGGTAGCAAGAAGTCCAGGTCGGGTACATCCTGAAGTGGGATGGGTGCAATTTCGGGGGCTAAGTACAGTCTAGAGCAAGAGATAGTGAGCTTTAAGGTGACAGTCACAGGAAAGGCCATTGTGGGCAATTACAAAGACAGTTTTTAGCCCCTTTTTGAATTCAGTGCTTTCATCTTAGACGGTATGTAACTTGTCAGGACAGAGTAAACAGTCTGCAGATAGGTATGGAGCAGTTGCTCTCTGACAGTTGATGCTAAAAGCCTGACTTGACTGCAGATCCTATCCTGCCATCCCAGATTCCTCCCTCGGTTGAGTGGTAGCTTAACACTTTTAAGATGACTCCTGTAGTTTTAAGCTGTGGCTCAGAATTCTCTTTAAACAACACAACATCCCCCACATTATAGGCTTCACTAAACAATCCAGTCCATAGCGTACGTCCATACAATTGTATTGGTTTTGAAATTAAACATTGACTGCAGTTTTATTGATTTCAAATTTTGTACTTATGTTTCAAATGAAAGTGAAAAAGTAGTTCAAAGAACAGTGTGAATGGCATCGACTTGGAATAACACGCATTATTTGCAGAAGGTGGTAAACTCAGGAGCAGGGTATGTGTTTTAAAGGCAGTATGAGACTTCTTTCCTTGAAATATCTTCCAGTGTCTGTTGTCTAACATGAACCACCACTACTGCTATAGCACGCCATGACCGAATCTTTTTGTCACTTAGAGTGCACTGTGTTCCCTTTAATTTATTTTGATCATTTGGATTGAAGAGGTCATTCTCAAGCATGCAATTCCTTCCAATAACGCCTTGAGATCCATTTTAGTAGTGTTGCTGCCTACAGTGATCTCTGTTGAGTTTTATTCAAAAACTCCAAAAAAATTGTCATCAGGGAAAGATGGTATATTCTTATTAGGCTAATGTTCTGGTTTGACTGCGGCCGGTAACAAAAGCGCCACGCGGCCGCCCCTTCCCCCACCGGGGTGCGGAGGAGAATGGAAAGAAACAGGCAGAAACTGGTGGGTCGGGATAAGGGCAGTTTAACAGAACAGCAAACAAAGGGAACAGTAACAA
>Ga0065711_1008002_pt1 | contig 15508 bp, 8 predicted proteins | sample Hoacrofraction12_FD_59098 | JGI IMG/M metagenome (GOLD analysis project Ga0065711, IMG submission 59098) | Hoatzin crop microbial communities from Cojedes, Venezuela - Epithelial fraction 12 v2 (version 2) | ecosystem: Host-associated > Birds > Digestive system > Esophagus > Crop | place... | reverse complement strand
AAAAAAAAAAAAACAAATGCAGAAAAAATGCCACAGCAACAACTCTCTCTTTCCTCCCTGCCCCACAGCACATTTCCACCCTCCATCTTACTAGATGTCATAGAAATAATCCTGCTGACATGTCACCCTCCCCTACTTCAGCTGAACATATAAACTCTAGGCAAATACCTTTTAAAGCAACAAACTCCTGGCCTGAGCAGCAAGCACGACTTTTTTCTATTCGATCATCACAGGGCAAGCAAGGCAGCACTGACTGCAATCAGCTGCTCGGTCTCTACTGCTCCTCTAACCGCACCCCGGGCTGCATCTGCATCCCCAGCAGCGTGGCCAGTGGGGCGAGGTAGGGCATTCTGCCCCTCTGCTCCGCAATGGTGAGAGCCCACCTGGAGTACTGCATCCAGCTCTGGAGCCCCCAGCACAGGAGAGACATGGACCTGTTGGAGCGGGGCCAGAGGAGGCCACAAAAACGGTCAGAGGGCTGGAGCACCTCTGCTGTGAGGAAAGGCTGAGAGTTGGGGCTGTTCAGCCTGGAAAAGAGAAGGCTCTAGGGAAGACCTTGTTGTGGCCTTCCAGTACCTGGAGGGGCCTACAAGAGCACAAGGACACTTTACAAGGGCATGTAGTGACAGGACAAGGGGTAATGGCTTCAAGCTGAAAGACGGTAGATTTAGACTAGATATAGGAAGAAATTCTTTACTCTGAGGGTGCTGAGGCACTGGAACAGGTTTCCCAGAGAAGCTGTGGCTGCCCCCTCCCTGGCACTGTTCAAGGCCAGGTTGGATGGAGCTCTGCGCAACCTGGTCTCGTGGAAGGTGTCCCTGCTCGTGGCAGGGGGGCTGGGACTGGATGTTCTTCAAGTTCCTTCCAACCCAAACCATTCTATGATTGAACAATTTGTTTTCAAGACCTGCCTGTTGGGTCCAGAAGTGAAATTCAGCGAGGCTTACAGAAGCCGAAGACAAAGAGCAGAAGGCCGCAGGCAGCAGAAATTGAACGCGTAATTGCTCATATTGTGTGGCTGCAATTCAAACCCTTCCTTCACGACCCCTGGATCAAAGTCAGTCCCCGCAGGACTTTGGCTAGATGAATGCGATGTGTGGAACTTTGAGTGGCCACATCTAAATTAAAACCAAACCTTTTAGTGTCCCAACACCCTGCAGCCCAGGGGAAGGCTTGTGAGGAAGGGCAGTGCCCTGGCCTGGGCACTGCGAGGGGGTTGCTTTGGTACTCGCTTTTGTACTGGGCACTGCCTCCAGCTACTGAAAGGGCTGCTTTTGAGGCTTGCTAATGTCTGAAAAAGACAGAGGAAAAATAAACCTGAAAGAAAACCAGAAAAGTTTAGGTTTCTTCCTTAGAAAACAAGTTTTTTTACAGAAGCATTAGGAACAACAGGATCCCTGTGAGAGAGGGCAGAGGTAAATCCACTGTCAGCAGCAGCAAAAAACAATGACAGCAAGAAAAATAATTAACAGAGGCTTTACGGTTCATTTCAGAGTTTTCCTTCAAAACTGCAAGCAGCGTGTCCTGCTAACCTAGTGATCTGTGTCTCGGCTTCAGGAGTCTCCAAGCATGCAGCCAAGCAGGAAAAAAAGCCCTCCTTGGTGGGCAAGAGCTCTGCAGAGAGTCCACGGCGGGGATGCGCCGTGGGCAGCCCCGCTGGGCCGCGTTCCCTGCCCTGGCCGAGATCCAGCTGGAGAGCCTGCAGTGGCTCCGGATCAGAGGCAAACACTGGGGAAAGCAGCCCCGCTGATCCCTGCTGAGGAGCAGCTTGCAAACTGCAGCCTTTGAGCGCTGGATGCTCAGGCAGAACCACGGGATCCATAAATAAACGTGTAAAGCCTGACCTGAAGCAAAGAAACTCAACCCAACTACAACTGCTAGGCAGCCCCTCCATGACCTGATCCTCATTGTCCACAGACAACTTCAAAAGCAACTTTTCAAGGATATACTGGCATACAACACTGATTAAAAAAATCAATACTATATGTTTTTCAATTAAAGCATCGTCCACCCATAAATGCTATGTTTCAGTCACAGTGCTTGTCTTCAGGTATCTACTGTTCTCCTAAAACCAAATTTCTGACGCCTTGATTTTAATTTTGCTGATGCCTTGACATATTTAGAGTGTTTACGGTTTTTTGCTTGCTTTTTTCAAGTGGATAACTGCAGAGAAGAAAAACTCTTACAGCACGTCAGAAGGTCAGTGAACACCATAAATACAAATTAATCACCTCATGATAAACATCACTAAATTCATCTCATCTGTAGGAAACACTCCAGATCCTCTGCGGTTGGTTTGCTGGAGTTACTAAATTATACTGTTGATACAACACAGTTCATAGTCTTCCTGTTTCCAGGACACTGGACATTACAAGTTCACATAATCAACCTCGAAGTCATTTCAGCTGCTTTAGAAACCTTTTCTTTCCATATATCCAAATAAACGCCAGCCCGGTGGAGGAGAAGGTAGCATCCCACAGGACCTCACAGGTAACGGTGTTGCTGCTTGCATCTTGCCAACAGGCAAATCATCACCTGTGCCCCAGCCAGCCGGTCAGCACCCTACAGCTGCCAGACTCACAGTGGAGTACGCCGTCTCTTGCCCACCCCAGCGCTAAGGCCTGGGGACAGCATGGGGCAAAAACGGCCAGAGAGACCCTGTGGGAGCTGAGGGAGGTGGAGAAGGCCCTGCGAGAAGAGAGAGCATGAGAAGCTGATGATGTAGCAGGGGATACAGGACCCCAACGCACTGTTCAGAACTGTTTCGAAAAGCAGAGTTTGTTTTGGGTGGGGAGCCCGGAGAAAAGCCACTGGCGTAAGCAGGAACATTATTGCTCTGACTGCAGTTTATATGGCTTTTTAAAAATAGGATAAAACACCATGACAAGCTCACGAATCCATGCCAAGTGTGTGCTGACCTCTTACACTTCAGAGACGACAGCTTCAGCAAGCAGGACTGGAAACACTTTAGTGTTCGCTAGGCCCTAGCGATTTGTCCAAACAGCAGGAACTCAGAAAAATTATATTGTCTACTCCTTGGCTCAAAACGCTCAAAACTGTCCCATTCAGGAATGCATTTTTTCCTTTCTCTGTGTAATCTTTTGGGAACAGCATGATCATTTGCTAAACACACTATGCTGCAATGGTTGCACCATCTCAGCCTTGGACAACCCTTGTGCGCCTACCCTATAAAAGCATCCCTGAATCATCACGAAAAACAGTCAGAGCCAGATATATGTGGATGAGTTTCCATCAGACGAACCTGTCTTACTGGCTTTCGAAGCAAGTTTTCATTGTGACCCTAGACACACAGCATTTGTACATTTTATTCCAATTCATCATGAGCTAGTTTAAACTGAAAAAATGAGTAAGTTCTGACAAATTGCACATTTTAAAGTATACGGAGTCAGTAGAGAAACTGTAGTGAGTCTCAAAGAAAAGAAAAAAAAAACAGAAATATGACCTACAATCAAGACAGAAGTACCGACAGGGAAAAAATGCATCTAGTATTAGGTAATCATTGGCAAGAAACGAGGCATGACAAAATGGTATTTCTATTTTTATCACTACTGTATCAATATACATTTTCCCACATCTTACCTGCTAAAAGCCATAGTACAGACTTACAGGATGGTTGCCACGTTTCCCTCATCACAGTATTTTGACTGCCAACTATGTCTACTCACCAAGCTAAATTATCGGAAAGGACGAGTTGCTGTCCAGACAAGAAAGCAGCTCTCTCCTGCTGCTGCACTGTCCTTACGGAGAGCATCGCAGGGCCGCAATCCTTCCTGCCAGCTGCCAGCAGCATCCCTTCTAACTTTGCTTGATTTCTGCTCACAGCAGATCGGGTGGTCTCCTCGGGATGTGGGTGCCCAGGGGCAAAGACAGGTATGCCTCAAGGGAAATGCCTGCTTCTCCACCAGCTAGGCACACGTTAGCCTGGTGCCATGCCTGAGCAAATATCTCCTGAGTCACAGCAAGGCTCTTTGTTACTGTAGACGCAGCACTACTTGAACCCAGCTGGCAAGCTTGGAGTTGCTTCCCTCTATCTGCGCCCATCTCTGCCAATGGATGTGTTGGTGTCCTGCGGTGGCTCAGCAGAGTCTATTTCCAGGCAGCTCAATTACAGGCATGTGGAGAACTGCCCAATGAAACAGTGGGAGGCACATGTTCAGGCTGCTTGCTTGCCTTTTGGGTTTCTTCCCCAGCCTATTAAACTCTCCAGCACGATTTTTCTTTTAAAGGCCTTAGCAAAGCATGCAGAAAACTGCATGCTTCCTTGGCAGATTTGCAGAACTGAAAGTAACTGGCGAGTGACAGGCCAATCACTGTCAATACTCTTCTCCTCTTGGAGGAAAATGTCATGAAGGTTGAATTGGAGCCTGCCCCTCTCTGCTTCCTGTTGTGAAATTCATTTTCTTCCTCTAATCTCCACCTGGCACCTAAACCTCTTAATTTTATTATGCTGTTCCAGGAAAAACAAGTCAGCATTCAAAATTCAGTACTGCTTCATTATCTAAAGGCACTATCTTGCAGTTGCAGCTAAAGAGCAGAACATCAGCAAAAACAGCAATGGGATGAAAACTACTGTAATGAAGGAAGCAAAGCTTTTTTTCAGGCCTTACAAATTATTTAAAACACATTCTAGTCTATATAATGAAGTTCAACCCACACATGAATAAGGCTTATAACGGAACTCCCTATTCAGGCAATTAGTAGAGCGAAAGCGAATCCAAATCTTTGACACAAAGGGCAAACTTGAGAAGAAAAATAGATCCAAAGTAGCTGGAGGTATAGCTGTACCCAGTAAAGGCTCTGTCTGGTAGAAACTAAGCACAGGTGCAAGAGCTATTCTGCATCTAGACATTCTGACCACTGTTCCTTATCTGAGTCCATATGCCAGTGTATATAGTGTATATTGCTTACTGGAAAAAACAATGAAAGAAATACATCATGGAAAGAAAAACTATGCTCCCTCCCCAGAGTCTTCTCACCCCTGCCAGAAAGGCAAATACGGAATCTGCTTCTTGGTGCAGCCTGCAGAGAGAAAGGAAGTCACACGAATAGCGCTTGGGCTGAAAACTCGTATCTGTAAGAGAAGAGAAATTATTCTTCTTTCCATGCAGATTTCCTCGGCATTTGCTGGTGGCTGCTTCATCTCACTTTAGTCTGAAGGAGAAAGATCAGAAAAATCCTCTGTTCACATCTCTTCAGCAGCATCTTCTCCCCTTCGAAGTGGATTACAGCACTAGAACTTGGTATTTCTAACACCGCAGTTGCCCTGGAGTGAGACTGACTCAAAAAGCACTTGGCCTCTGCTGCAGGTATTTTCATACGTGGTTAAGGGCACACGGATTTTCTGCTAAAGCACCACAGCAGTAGTTAAGCAACATGACTCAGTTGATCGACTGGCAATTTCTGAATGTGCATTTAAATGTAAACAGGAAATAATAACTAAGGAGAATTTTCTTTCAGTTTGGCTGACCCCAGGTTTATTTCTCCGAGAAACAGGAAGCTGCAAAGCAAAACACAAAGCAACACAAAATTTTTGTAATCATGTTTTGTTCCCTATCTGCTGATTTTTGTAGAGAGTTTGAATTGTTGGACTAGTTTTAGCAACAGCTACCAGTACCAGGCCAGTTTCTGCAGCCTCAGTCATGCTCCCAGGAAGACAGACCTCCCGTGAGGCTCCATGCTCAAGCTGCTCACCGGTTTCTGATGGCTTCCCACGGCTGATGAGAAACTGAACTTCCAGCTTCAGCTTTATACAGCTCACGGCCTATGAATCTCAAGCTGAAGCAATTATCTCTGGCAGCATATGCTGCCATTTCGCCTAAATAATACAGTTCCAACACAATATTACCTCTTTGAAGAAATCTTTGAAGAGCTGTAAAGAAATAAAACACGGTTAGTGCTTGCCTCCTCTCTGCCTCTAGCTTCCATAGCACCTGAGGTGGGGATAAAAAAAAGAAAAAGGATTAATATAATAAGTAGAGGCTTCATCATCCTCTTGTACCATGGACACTGCCGTAACCCGTGTAAAAGTCAGGCAGAGGCTGTTTTTTATTTCTATTTCTCCAATAGCATAGAATTTCGATACCTTTGGTCCTTACTGATTCAACATTGTTTCAAATTAGTTGCCTCTGTCTATTACATGTTCAATTAATTCTGCCTTCTGCAGTCTTGCGACACTCCTTCTTAAGCAAAATTAAAGAAACTCAAAAAAGGTGGAAGACCCTCACAAGAGAGACCTTTCCTCCAGAGAAACTGAGATGACAGCAGCTGCTCCATCAACCTGTTCAGTTCCAGGCGAGATGATGAAACTCTGCTTTCAGTAATTCAGTCTGTCATATGCAAATTCAAGTCTCCTGTTTCTGAAGCAACAAGGTACATGGTGTGCTCAGTGGGAATTCCCTCTTCCCCATCTCACTCTCCCAGGAATCTTTCTGGTATCCAAAATGGCCATCCACACACCCAAAACAGTGACTAGTTAATCGTTACTTATAATTGATGGTGCCTGGGGAGACACCAGATTGTCAAGCCCAGTCTCCTAAATGTACTTTTTGGTCCCTTATTCCCTGACAGCACCTCCACATAACCCTGTTTTATTTGAAGCAAGTATTAATTAATTGAAGCATTTTCATGAACCCTTGCATAACTTCATACACAGTATTTATTGTAATTCAAGACATGCCAGATGATTTCAGTTATCCTGATTTGCAAAGATGGTCCCCTAAGTAATGCAAAGCAGGGAGACAGCCAGGGATATTTTAATTAAACAGAAAAGTAATTTGATTCCAACAGAAGACAGTGTGACCTAATACAATTTGATATGCATGTCATATATCAAATTTTAAAGTTATAACCACAAAAACCCCACACAATTTAGACATGATCTGTAAATACAGAGTTGGTCAAAGCACTGGCTATTTGCAAAACAGTGAGGGAGGTATTAATCTTGTTACTCAGCAACATCTCCCAGCCATTGCTGTTAATCACTGAAAACATGTTTACTTTTCAACACGAGCTGTGACCCCAGGAAAGGAGGAAAAAGAGTTTAGTCGGATTACTTTCAGCCTGCAGTAAGAGTAATGGAGGGGAAAAAAACATTAATCTGAACTAAAAGAAAATATTTTTGGAAGTTTAACTACGACCAAGTAAGATTAAGCTTGGAGGCAAAGGCAGCTGGGAACAAAGTAGGCTGCAGTCTCACCGCACAGGGGCACAACCGCAAGGGCAGCTTACAAAGGAATTGCTCCAAGTTCCTTCCCAGCCGTGCGCTGCAGCGTGCTGTCCTAGCAGCTAGATGTGAGCCCGCACTGCAAAAACAACAAGCTGATCTCAGCTACAAAAAGAAAAAAAAAAAAAAAAAAAATTATTCCAGGGGTTCCCTGAGTGGATTTACAACACGGCACCCACAGTGATGCACCATTGGATGCCTTAAACAAGCACTTCCACTGGCAGAAAACACAGCTTCAACTATAGCCTGGAAAACTCACTGTACTTAATCCTTCTGCAGCAGCGCTGGTGCTCAGCGAGGGACGGGTGCAGGGACGCTCCCTTGAAGACTCAATGACTGAACATGGTATGATACTCCTTGTTGCACACCGAGGAGACTGGAGGCACCCACGTGTTAACTCTCAGGCTCCAGGCATGTGATTCTCCTACCTCTCGCCTTACGCTAGCTCACAAAACCGCAGCACACACATCACAAACACTGCACCTGACACAGGAGATCCAAAGAGAAGAAAGAATAGTAGTGAGACCCCAGACCCAAAAGATTTGTTCTGTCTTCAACTATTCCTGAAAAATTCCTTATGACATATGCACAAAATTCCATATGCACAAGCAATTAATTCTTGAGCATCTGCAGGCAGAGAAGTCGAGAAATCTGCATTCATACCAGTCATATTTGATTGCAGTTCTGTTGCTCTGGCTGAGAAGTTCAGTGAGTTGCTCATTTCAGACTTCTCGGCCTTTAGATTCCAGCAACATGAAATGATTATAGGGCTAATACTGTCAATTTGTACGGATTGTGATTATTTAGTGCTAATGAAAAAAAACAAGAATGCCAATACTCCACAATCAAACAAAGGTACATAAAGCTGACTGACAGCATTGTTGCAAAAAAACATGGACACAATAAAGAAAAGTTAACATGAGAAGCTGCTGCAGAAAATGTGAGGCCCTAAAATAAGGACACTAAAGAAAGGACTCAAGACTTCCCCACAGAGTCATGAAAGCAACAACAAACCAGCAGCAGACCAGCTGTTGGGAGAAACTTGAAATCACTGTGTTATGGCGGGCGGGTTGGACTAGACCATCTTCACAGGCCTCTTCCAACCAAAACAATTGTATGATTTAGTTCCTGCAACAAAATCATCACGTGATAGAGCATGGTACAAGATGAGCAGGTGTATATGGACTTCTAAGAACTAAAGCAAAATGGATTTTGGTAAATGGACAGCATATGAGCACATCTCTAAAGACTATTTCACATAAGACTGATACCTCTTTTAACTTGGCTCTTCAGAATAATTAAAGTCTACAGCAAAACATCGCTGAAACAGTCCTTTCAGTCTGAGGAATTCTACTTCATGCTACAAAGCTTTTGCCCCTTCTTTTGACCTATCTGTCCAATTTCTGTATGATTTATCTTTTGCCATCTTTAATCTGACCAGCTTCATGCTCAGCCCAACCTTGCCCTCTTGAAATGCCTTTAGTGAAATATCTTTCAAATAAAAAAACACCTCAGTGTCAGTTTAATGCTATGCAAACATCTCAGCCAATTTTTATAGCGTATGATCTGTAGCCCTTACTCAGCACATTGTTCAATGTCAGTACATGATGCAAGAATCCAGCATCAGCATGACGCAGCCAATTTAACCGCTACCAAAGGAATGCAGCTAACCATAAAGACCATCAATTGTGCAACACACAGAATAGACTTTAAATCTAATAAAACTTCGCAGTTTCATTTATTGTAGTTACCAAAACACAAGACAAACTCCCTTAAGATCTGCAAACAAGAAGATAAATATTCTGTTCATGACTGACTCCACAGTAACCAATTAATTTATGCAATAAACAATAACTTTTTCTTCTACAATAAAGAGTAATTATTTAAGCATCTCATTCCTTCTGTTCCAGATCTGTTTGTGAGGGAGTATAAAACTCTAGAGGATGCAGAATTTAATTCTGCATGGCAGAAGTGTGTACCTACCCACCTCTACCACCCTGTCAATGCTGATGATCTACTTTTCAAGCAAATGAGGCACAGACAATCCTGTTGTACCTCTCCTGCCACCTTCTAAAAAACATTTGAACCTACGGGCCAATTTGAACGAAGCATGCCAGACAGAAGAATGAAAGGCTCCCATATAATACTCAGGTTGCAGCACCTCTGCAAATCTTTTCTTGGAAAGGTACTCTGTAAAGCTAGAGAATCAAAAAGAAAAAAGAATGAAACGTAAATCTTAGGTCTCGTTTATCAACTAAAGGCAAGATTAGTATGGTCACAGTGCTCAACGAACTGGCTAGGGCTAGGAGACCTAGCACATATTGCCTGCAGTGGCACCATAAAATTATTCAACAGCCAGGTCTCCTTCCTCACTGATGTGACCAGGAAACTATCACAGATCACTAGCCATATTTCCAAACATATCAAGCTGCCCATTAATAGACTCCATTTCCTTTGCAAAAGTGTGCTACACTGCCCAATCATTAACATTAATTCCAGCTTAATTTTTTCAGACTTGCAACTACTTTAACATCAGTTTCATATTTAAAGTACTCACAATGTATTGTTGGCAGGAATTGAGAGACTTTAAAAGACATTTATTTAATCTCAGGGCACATATACCCCAATTATACCCAGCGTATCACTGTAGTTTCTTTGAGATGTATAAAACATGGTACTACTTTTATATGTATGCGGTGAAACCTGACTACGGTTGCCATACAGCACATAAAACATGTGCAAATGCACATCAGATACTCACGGCTCCAGTGTGGAACCGGAGCAGCATTTACGCCTATATTAAATACTCAGTGTTTTTTCCATATGCACTGAACAAGCAATCCAGGAAAAAAACCCACACAGTAGTCACACCAAGCTGACAAATGGAAGAAAAAAATAGAGACAAACTAACCGCATCTTTATTTTTGTCAAGCTTGAATACAAACCTAAGTGAATCCCAGAAAGTCAGCTGAAAAAGTCTGTCTGAAACCAAACTGGAATTTCCAACCTTGGACCAGAAGAAGGAACATGCACTTCTGTCTGCCCCACTTAGAGGTTACATCGCTCTTGCTTAACGAGGTGTGCAAACCCAGTAACTATGCGCATAGCACTCTGACAGTAAAGGTTGCTCATTACATGCTTGTTTTCCGTCTTAAGAATTATTGATGAGCCAGAATCACAGCAGACATTTAAGGCACACAGTACTGCTGAGCTACTCGGCCATCTGCAGGCAACCATACAGCATGTAACCTGGGACTAAAAACTTCTGCCTCACCCCATGCTTCTCAATCTGCGCCACTAAACTTCAATCCTGCAGCAAGAAGCCAAAGCGCACAGCACGTGCCATGGGTGGATAGGATATTTCTGTGACTACTGTGCAAAAGCAATCTGACACATTTTTGGGATGGGAGCAGCTGCAGAAGCAACAGCTATTGCAGAGGGCACACAGGGCAGTGCTGAGCTAGCCAAGTCATCCTGCCTCCTGCCTGGCTCAGCAAAGACTCCAGCCTCACACAGTGTTCCCCTCCACTCACGCCAGCCTTGGGCCTTGGGTTAAACAAAAGCAAAAACTCAACACACACACAGAGCTAGCCCACAGCAGACAGTATCCAGGCAGTGGCTTTCAGGGGCTCTCTCTTCATCGGCCTGTTTGGTGCTCATGTGTTGCAACTCTTTCCACCTCAGCCTCCCCGGTACCTCTTACCCCTCCTCCATGTTCTTTCTTGCGCCCTGTTGCTAACTCTTCTCCTTGCTATGTCCATTCCAAAAATGAAGAGCAAAGATGACATTGCTGTCACATTTTTCCTTTTTTCTTCAAATCTACTTTGTTGAAAGCTCTGCTACTAAGCTTTCCACAGCAGGTTGAACCCACCAAACTGTACTTGTGGAAGAAGAGATGCCCCCAGTACTGCCAGACTGCAGGTGACTTGCTTGGAAACGCTCACCTGTGGGTTTCTGTGAGCACAGCTCCAACTCTGATCTGAAGAGTATGAACTTGCATAACCAAGTCAGCATTTCTTTTCATGGTTTCAACAATCATATTTATTCCTTGGTTTAAAAGGTTTTGGTTCAACAGTTTTATAAACAGACTTCACAAAATGTGCAATATTTATAAACACAGTTCTTAGTTACAGTAGTAGTAAGAATCTTTACTTTCATCATAAAGTTCACTTCAGTTACGCAACACAAGGTTGGTTTTGTTCCCCCTCTTCTCCATCCCCTAATTGGCACTTCATTGTAAATTGAAGAAACTTTAAAAAGACAAAAAGTTAATCTAAGCATGATGTTATAAGCACCTTGCCACAATATTACATTCTGCTAAGGCAAATTTTTGTTTTGTAAAGTCGGATTGTGCAACTTGAAGACCTATAAAAGGTGACAGAAATGCCAGCCATCTCCTATAAGGAACAGGCCTTCATTTTTCCTTCAAAGTTTTCACCCCTCCGCACCCTCCCCCTTACAAAAGTACAGCTGATAATACAGCAGAATATACCCCTTACAGGGTGAAAGTAGACAGTAGACAAAGGCTGAAAACACAGTACATAACAGACAAAATTAGACTAATCTTAAAAAATTTAAAAAATTAAGAAAAAGGAAAGGCAAAACAAGCAACAATGGAATTTTTCTAGTGGATGAGGATTTGGGGGCTTCATAAATAAGTGGAAAATTACTAAAATAGTTTGCTATACAGTGTAAAAAAAGCGCAAAGTGTTTTCCAGTTGACACCTAAGCGCTAGATGCAACTTTGTAGGAGTAAGTATTTGCAGGCAGCTTTGAGCTCTGCTCGGTACAGGCTTTCCAGCAGGGCAATGCTGCCAACAGCAGAAGAAATCCACCCAGTAAGACACAAAAGCCACTGAAATAGAAGGCAGTGTCATACTCCTGCGTCCAGTCATAAAACCAACCTGAGGGTGAAAATAAGAAAGAAGTGCATCAGTGAGGAGCTGAATGTAACACAGCACTGTAAGTTACAGAAAGATCACGAACCACTATCACTACCCACCCACCCACACCCCAAAAAAGGCCAAATCTAAGATGCAGTTTGACCACTTAGACATGAAATGTGCTTTTCACCAAAGCCAAAACCAGAACACAAGCAGCTTGGCCAGGTCAAGCGAAAGAGGCTTTGATTTTTGTTGAAGATTTTAATTTCTTCTTTCCATTGTTATTAGGACCAGCTAGAACTACTCGCGTGCAAATTAATTCTGTCTGGTCCTGACAAGATCACGTTCATTTTATAGTATCCACCTTGACCTTACCTACAATTGGTGGTCCAAGGCTATTTCCAAGTCCAGCAAAGAACATCAATATCCCATACGCGTGAGTCAGCTTCTCAATTCCAACAGTCTTTGTTGTTACATATGGAAAAATTGACCAGTTTCCAGTCAGAAAACCCAAAATCCCAGAAAGCATCGCTAATGTAAGGTAACTTTTGGCAAATGGAATTGCAAACAAGGCCGCTCCTGTCATTAGTAAGGTAACTACATATAGATATAAAGTGTTAACCCATTTAAAATCTGCCAGTATACCTAAAGTAAGTTTGCCAACAGCGGTCATAATGCCTATAATGGAAATAAGGGGCACATGATAGTCTTCTTCATTAATGTTTGCACTTCTTGCCACATCTTCCATGAGCAGAGAAGGAGGAAATCCACCAATATCAAAGAGCAAAATGGCAACAAAGAGAGCTGAAAACACTTTGTTCTTAAAAAGAACCACAGTTTCTTCCCAGTAGTTCAAATAGAGCTGCCACTTCCTTTTGGCGAGTTGCTTGCAGAAGTTTGTCTGTTCTACAACTTTCTTTTTGTAAGTGTCCTTCTCATTTATATTTATTGAGCTTAACACATTCTTATTTAAAATGCTATCCTGTTTGTAATCAGGCATATTGTTTGCACATTTTTCATCAATGTAGCCCTTTTCAAGGATGCTTATGTTTTCTTCAATAGTCTTTTCTTTTTCATGGTAAACAAAATATTGATCCGGGACTTTGTCTAAACATGTTTTTTCTGCTGGAAGGGAATCAGACGACTCCAATGGTCTCATTAGGCTGCCACATGCTAATATATTTAGAGACAGTGCACCAACTATTAGCAGACAACCATCCAGTCCATATAGATCAATAAGCTCTCTTTGCAATGCTGCATATATAAAGAGTCCAACACTTGAGCCTGTAAAAGGAAGACAAGATCAGTTTAAACTGAAGAACTGAGAACATTCTTCAGCACTAACAAACTTCTGTATTTTGGCAGCTACAAACACACTGTCATAGGAATGGTCGGTCATTTGCGCTCTTCTCCTCTCCCCCCAGTCTGAACTGGTAAGTTATCATCCCTTCTGGAGTTACAGCTTCTTTATTGAGTATGCACAAAATAAAAAGCCTTTCAAAATATCTGAATGATTTATGGTGATTAACACTAGCAGACACTTTAGAAACAAGTATGATCAATACTACATGTGACGAAAAACATCAAAGAACTATTAAGCCATAGTTCTGACACGCTCTCACATACATGTATCTCTTCAGGTACCATTTTGAGTTAGCACAGTTAGAATTTCACACACCAACATTTTCCCCTTTCTCCTCCTCACTGCCACCTTCCTCCTCTAAGGCAGGAACAGATCAGGAGTTCACCAAGAGCCCTTCTACAAACAGCCCTTGACTGCTTGGTGTTTAAGGAGGGGGGCTCACATGGTGTGAGTTTACTCCAAAGGCATCTATGAAGCTCTGCAGGGCCAAACATGCATTTGAGAAATTTGGCTATTCAGAAGAAAACATTGAAAAGTAAGCAATTACAATGAACATAAGCATTTCATGCAATCCCACCAACTTAAAGAAAAAACTCTCAGCTGAAGTGAGCATAGGTCAACGGATGTCCACTCACAAACACAGAGCATTGGTTTTTCAAGTTAATTTAAAGACAAATTTTAAATTTAAATGATTTGCTGAAGACTTTCTCTAGGTTATAGTAAAGCTATTTATACACTTCAGTGCTAAACACAGGAAAAATAATTACAAAATTCAGACTTGTTTTGCCTTCCAGGTACTAAAATTAACCAGCGTTTAATAACATCAGGCCTTACAGCAAGCTACCTGGAATCCCAACAAAAGCCACTGAAAATGATTCCAAGGAACATTTCTGCAGAAGTTCCCCTTTATTCTGCTGGTGTGGATCTGGCATTAACATCTCACAACACTGACAGCACTGAGCAGGCCTCTCCTCACTAATCACTACTCAAAAAAACAGATCAGAGAAGAGACTCCGTACAACACAGAAAGCGAGGCATGGGACACCAGCCTTCCTCAACGATTCCTGCTTGGTCCATTAAATTAGCAATTCCTCTTGGTGTAAATGACAACATCCCACAAACTAAAGACCCAGAGAGAGGATGAGAAAGACTGCTCAGCATCCTTCAGAGAATTTTCCTTATATTATCAGACATTCATTTTTCTAGGATCCCTTTAACACACAAGGACAAAACGGTGGGATGAGCTTTTGGAAGATTTCAGAATTTAGTCTCCTTTTAGACTGGAAAGGAAAAAATATTTAAAATGTAAGCCTAAACTTCAACTACTCCTATAAAGGTATAGCTAATGTGAGCTTATGGTGATCCAGCATTTGTATCCTGCATCTCCAATCCCTTTCTCGCCTCTGATCTCGTGTAAGAAAGAAGAGGGAGAAGAGAACTCTATGGAAAGTCTCCCCTTTTGTTACCCACAGCATATAGCCCAAGCTACTCACGAGTCTGCTTTCGTTTCAGCAAATATCCTTTTCTCATCTATATGGATAACCCATACCATACACCTGCAAGTGTAGTCACTAGTTTATCTGAAGCCTGATTGTTCATTGCTACTGATGTTTTGACTTAAGAAGTACTTCAGGAAGTAAGTGAGAAAATATAATCTGGGTTTTTATTGCCAGGGTAAGGGTAGCTGTAACAGAGTTGAAAAGTTAGAGAGAATGACAATTAGAAGTCATACCTGTTGAAATCAGACCAAGCGCAAGGCCTCTGCGTTTGTCAAAATACTGGCAAGTGATGGTAACTGTTGCGGTATACAAAAGGCCACATCCAAGCCCTTGAGAAAAAGAGTTAAAAACAAAGCATGCAACACACTCTGGAAAATTCATGCCCCTTTTTATTCCCCAGATAACACAGCAGTGTACCCTGGGCACAGAGGTACCGTTTATCTCTGGCTCAGCACCAGCCACACCGGCCTGGCACTGGCAGGGCCTTGAGGCTGCCGGCGCTGTCCCACCTCCCCCCCCC
>Ga0065711_1042277_pt1 | contig 15509 bp, 8 predicted proteins | sample Hoacrofraction12_FD_59098 | JGI IMG/M metagenome (GOLD analysis project Ga0065711, IMG submission 59098) | Hoatzin crop microbial communities from Cojedes, Venezuela - Epithelial fraction 12 v2 (version 2) | ecosystem: Host-associated > Birds > Digestive system > Esophagus > Crop | place... | reverse complement strand
CCTCTCCTCTCCTCTCCTCTCCTCTCCTCTCCCTTCATATCCCCCATTGCTGATGAGTATGAAGCCCAACAATGTACCTTTTCTCATTGGCTCCTCTGTCGCCTGGAGGAGGAGGAATTTATCATGAATACACCCCAGGAACCTCCTGGATTTCTTATGTCCTGCTGTGTTGTCCATCCAGCAGACAGAAGGTTGGCTGAAGTTCCCCCTGAAGAACAGGGCATGAGAAAGTGAGGCTGCTCCTGTCTGTCTGCAGGGGGCCTGATCTGCTTGTTCTTCCTAGTCAGGTGGCCTACAGCAGATGTCGTCTTTACCTGTCCTCTCTTTGAATTCTAACCCATAAACTCTCAGTTGGCTCCTCATCCTTCCCCAGCCAAAGCTCCATGCACTCCAGCTGCTCTCTCACATAAAGGGCAATTCCTCCTCCTAATTTTTCCATTCTGTCCTTCCAAAAGAGCCTGTATTCCTCCATTGCAGCACTCCAGTCTTGGGAGCCATCCCACCATGTCTCCGTGATCCCGACAAGGCTGTAGTCCTACAACGGCACACAGAACTCTAACTCATCATGTTTACTCCACGAACACCCTTTTGGGTACATCTTTGTTGTACATCATAGCTTTTCACAATCAGGTACTGTAACAACTCTGCAAGCATTCAGTTAAAACAGTGAGAGCTTGTTTAGGAAATGAAAAAAATGGAAAGGAAAATTCTAACTTCTTTTCTGGATGAGAGTATTCTACAGCACTTCAGGAGGAACACTGTTCTCTCCATTTTCCACAGCTTTTCTGCAGCTTTTTCTTTTCAAGCAATATGCCAAAAGGGCTCTCCCTTTCAAGAGGAAGAAGAAATTGAAAAAAAACTCAAACATTTTTGACAGAAAAAAAGGAACAGTGTTTTCTTCTCTTTCTTCTATCCCCTCAAAATAAGTGGTCTCAGGGATTCCTCAATAAGATTAGAAAAGTGAGGGCAAAACTCTTAAGAAGTGCAAAATAGATTTTTCAGGAGATCATTGCCTCATGCTTGTTTTTAGAGAAACTTTGTATGTGTTATATTGTCATTCCTTAGGCAACTCAATGGTTTATATGTTTTAATGTTTTGCGTAATTGAGTGGGGATATTATCTTGGACTATTTTTAACAGGGTTAGTTACATATTTTATTTGTAACTGTTAATATAAGTAATGTTTTCAGTTTGGAATTGATAGTTCCATTTTTTTTCATTTATAGTGTAAGATCATAGAATGGAAATGTTTAAAAGACACACTAGCAGCACACATATTTTGGTTTTGTAATTTAAGAAAACTGTGTTGACTAGGAACTTAGTGTTCACTCATTGCAATGGGATAGCCTCCCCTCACAGAGGGAAACTACTTGAACATTCTTTCTTCATGCTGTTGTGCCTACTGACCATATGTAGGGCAATGAAGTTGGCAATTTGCAGTATGATGAAAGGTCTGGCCCTGCTACACAGACACCTAAGTAAATTTGTGTCTCCTTTTGAGTTGACTCTAGAAAAAAAGGTGGTTGAGCACTTCTTTGCTAAAAGAACAATTCCAATAACCTTTACCTGTAAATAATATTTCCCAAAGTACCCTCACAGACTGACTGTGGGTTAGATTAATTTTTCTAACAGCAATGTAACAGTACTAGCCCACTTTTTTTTCAGGCTGTCCTTTTCCTCTCCTTTGTTATGTGACCAGATATATCCCTATAGATAGGGAAATGGGTCTGGATTGATTAGAGAAGGCAAGAAAAATGAAGGTAACTTGCAGTCAGATCCTGAAAAGCCAAATAACTGCATGCCATAGGCCAGCTGCATTGTGCTGGTGGGACACCCAAATAAGAATCAATGGTGTAAGTACAGCAGTAGTTAAAAGTGCTTTTTATAAATATGACTTTTTTTTCTTTTGAGCATTTAAGTAATTCTGATACACTCTGGATTCTTTCCTTCATGACACTAAAATCCAGTAATGTCTAATTATGTGAAAAATCTTAACTACATGTTCATATTTTTAAGAAATTAAATTCTTAAATTTATTTTAATCTTGTTTACGTGTTCTTATTCTGTATCCACCTCTGGAGCCCTCAACGCAGGAAAGACATGGACCTGTTGGAGAGGGACCATAGGAGGGCCACAAAAATGATCAGAGGTATGGAAAACCTCTCATATGAGAAAAGGCTGAGACAGCTGGGGCTGTTCAGCCTGGAGAAGAGAATGCTTCAGGGAGACCTTAGAGCAACCTTCCAATACCTGAAGGGGGCCTACAAGAAAGGCAGAGAGGGACTTTTTACAAGGGCATGGAGTGGTAGGACGAGAGGTAATGGCTTTAAACTGAAAGAGGGTAGATTTATACTAGATATAAGAAAGAAATTCTTTACTGTGAGGACAGTGAGACACTGGAGCAGGTTTTCCATAGAAGTTGTGGATACCACCTCCCTGGCAGTGTTCAAGGCCAGGTTGGATGGCGCTTTGAGCAACCTGGTCTGGTGGAAAGTGTCCCTGTCCATGGCAGTGGGGTTGGAACTAGATGATTATTAAGGTCTCTTCCAACCCAAACCATTCTATGATTCTATGATTTTTAAGGCAAAAATATGAAGAACTGAACAAAAAATTCTTGATAAACTGTAGCTCTTATATGGTAATCAGGTATATAAGGATTTGGGGAGTTTTATTTAAGAATTTTCGTTTGGATTTTTTTGTTTGTTCAAGAGGCGTGTTGGTGGTTGTGTTGGCTGTTTTCACATGTGTACATACTAAGTTTTAAGACCTACACTACAATTTGGTTTTGCCTGGTTAGGCTCTTAAAGAGCAATGTGCTACCTCATCATTCTGCCTTTGCAACTAAATAATGGAGCTGTTTTCTAAAACGAAAACTATGTTATTTAACTTCTTTTATATATGTGTGTGTGTGTGTGTGTAAAAATATTTATAACATTTCTGGTCTTTACATCTATTATGACTGATATTTATAAAGAAGAAAGCTTTGTTTATCAAGGGTTCCTGCAGCTTATGCCTCACCTGAAATCATAATCCCTGTTTTTTTTTTGACCTGACTTTCATTTCTATGGCAACCAATTGTAATATCAAAATGGAGCATTTTACCTTCAATAGGGAATAAGCAGCAGGATGTGATTAATTCTTAAAGTGCAAGGCTATTCTGAAAACTCTCTACAAATATAGTATTGTCACATTCGATAGGTTTTCTTTCTCCAACAATTTCTCAATCAAATTCATTCAGTTTACAATTGAAATGCTTTTCTGACTGCCAGCCTTGTAAGTTGGGACTGGGACTTGGAAGCTTATTTGTCTTCTATCTGACTCATGGGTCACCAATAATAAAGATTTTTGCAGGTGAAGTATTGCCTTCAGATTCACTTGTGCAATTCCATTATTTTCAGTCAGGTTGCATAAGTGTAAGTGAAGGCAAACCACCAAAAACAGTGGAACTGAACAGTAGTCCTGCAACTGGAACTTTTAGTTAACAATTTTATTGATTATGTTCAGGTCAGAAAATTATGCAGTGTACTCTCTCAGATCTGTATTGTTTCTGTCTGCTTAAAATTAATTTCTGCTTATAAGACCTCCTTGTTTCTAAGTTCGACTATACGCAAATAACAGGCCCAAGCAACAGATAGTTTTCACAAAGACAATTCTGAGACTGAAGGTGAAGCTGTTTCTGAGGCATGCTTTGTACTTTTTTTAAAAAAAATTTGTCTTTTCCTCTTTGTGTTCTTTTTTTTTTCCTTTTTTAAATAAAGTATTCCCATTGTCATCACTGTACTGTCTGCCCAACTGCATCCTGCTAGAATGGAGCCTATAGAAACATCAGTGACTTCTTAGTTCTCCTGCAGTTCCCCATGAAGTACCGGATGTCAGGAACCTGAGGACAATAAAAAGCATTGTGTCTCCTGCTTAGCCTTTCTCAGGGCTCCCCTCAAGCTGCCCACAGCCCGTGACACCATTTCATTCCCCTGGGGCTACCTGTCCCTGCCCCTGCAATGCAAGTCTCCAGCTCCTCACAGCCCTGTCCTGTCCAGCCACGGGTCCCACCCTCATCCCAGACCAGCACTGACTCGTTCCCAGGGAGGTGCCCAATGCTCAAGGCTGGTGCTGCCCCCGGTGCTCCCCCGGCTGCCCTGCTCCTGGCTGGGATGGTGGGATGGGCCCTGCCTGCTCCCCTCCCCAAGGCTCCCAGCCCCCCAAAAGCCCCCAGCCCACACAATGCCTTGACATGTGACAGAGTCCTTGCTGTTCGTGCACTGGGCTTGTTTTGTTAGTTTTCAGTTAAGGATGACGACTTTTATGACTGGTGCAATTGTGATTCAATAATTGTGGTGTTGACTTTATCTGGCTTGCCTAAAGCAGCCATTGAATATTTAAGTTCTCCTGATAAAGGGAATGCTAAAATGTTTAAGGCAGCACAATAGGTATAAGCTCTAGTACAAATGAAAAACAACCTTGAGCAGCTAAGAGCAGTTTTCATTTAAGTGAAAGCAGCATTGACATGGTAGTGGGATGACCGTAGAATTCATACTTCACTTCTTGCTTACAGGCAAAACTAGTAATCAGTGGTGGGTGTTTTGCCTCTTTTTGGACAAAACTTTGAAGAACCTGTGTGTGCGTTAGTCCTTGGCCTTCACAGATGACCTATCAAATGACTTCACATTCCCTAATCTTGAGAAAAATTTTCCTGCAATTTGTACATGGATTAAATCAAGTGAAAAGGGCTAGTTTTCTACACAGGTTCCAAATGCACACCTTTAGGATAGGTATGTACTGTTCATTTTTTTTAAAGATATGGGGTTCCACACAATTTTTTTTTTACTGTCTATAATATGTAGAGAAACATTTAGAGTAATCAGAGAAAAGATTGAAATGATACTCAGATCTGGATTAAATGCTCCTTCTGTCTCCTAGCTAAAGCATGGATATTATTAACCTGCTTACTTTTCAGAGCTCCAGTTTCAGATGTGTAAAATATATATTAATCCAGTAAATTCTAAAATTCTTTGGCATATCTCTGACATAGTATTACATGTCTGAAAGTTAGTTAACAAAATCAAAGCAAATAATCTTGGTTTCCTGTATACTTACTAGAAGGAAAAAAAAACACTTTAGGGGACACTTCGTCTTCCCTTGGACATTTATTTTAGGATAACATGAATCATTAAGGTGGCTATTTCTCTCCATTAACTACAAAAAAGCTTAGAATTACTATGTTTTGGCTTAGACAATGAACTATTAAGCACCTAATATTAAGGCAAATTAATCCAAATTTAAGTGAGATTAATTTGTTTGGAACTCTCTTAATAAGTCTGTACATTTGGTGGAACCCTCACAATGCTTCAGCTGCTAAGATGTTGAAATCTCTTACAATACTACTCATTATATGCAACTTTTAAAAAGTGGTTTTAAAAGTGAAATCTAAAAATTTTCATAATTAAATTTATGCCAATTATTTTAGAAATATTAATTATACCATGAATAATCTAACCACATTATAACCAAACAGAAAAAAAGTGGGATAGGATAGGGATAGAAAAGCTACATGAAGCCTCTGCTTCTACAGTATTGGAATTACTTGCCGATGCTACTTGCAACTTTCATTTGGTGAACTAAATTTAATTTTTTAAAACTATATTAGTACAAGCTGTTCTAACAAGCTCTTGTTGCTCACTTAAAACTTATTTCTTGTCTCTCAGATGCAAAGATACAGTTACTTGTGGACAAACTGTACACCTTCATCTGAGTACAAAACATAATGAGGCAGTGTGATGGGTGTTGAGGAACCTTATTTCATCGATGGGTATGTTCAACATTCTCAGACTTTGGAAAGACTTGAAAGCAGTGTTTTACTGCTATGAGTGAGGCTTCCCTTACTTCACTGAGTGAAGCCTGATTCATATTCTTAAAATGTAATGAAAAACTAATACAGTGGTCACCTTGGCCACTTCTCAGTGAAATACACGGTTCTGGTGCTGTCTCTTTGACTGCGAGACCAGTTCTCACAGACTAGCTATGTTGACAGTGTTAAACAGCTTTGGCCTCTATAGCAGGATGGTCACCTCCAGACTGCCTTTTGGAAATAACTCTGGTCTGTGCTAACTCCTAGCTGTGTAGCGAGTGTGCTATCTAACAAAGGCAAAAGTCATGCCAGTAACAGTAAAGCAGTGTGGATCATCACTGGCCAGTCCTCGTGCCTCTGTCCTGGTCTTATTTAGTTTATTAACATAGACACAGTGTTAGGGGCTGAGTTATGAAGCTATTCGATAGTCATTAGAGAGACTAGTCCTCTCAGAGGGCAGTTCAGAGCTCCACTGTAAGGTACTGACACTGAATTGAGAAGGGCATTCAACTAAATCAGCTTTAGGTGCCTCTTTTCTCCAAGCCTTCTGCTGAGACTGCACTCTTGCCATTTCAATTACTAATTACACAAAAATCATACATAGGGCTCTCACTGTTTCCAACAGGAGCTCCTTCCAAACCCCAAGGAGCGGGTTTTATTGATACTTAAAAGAAAATAATGCAAATTATATGAAGTTACTTATTTATTTAATTTCTATTCCAAAATACCTTTAGCTGTTCTCTGTAAAAATCTTTAATTACATAGATGTGTTGTCATGAAAAGCTTTGTCAGGAAAATGTCCCTTAAGGGGGAAGTTTCCTCTTTCCTCTCAATTGTGAACTCTTCAGGTCTCTTCTCATGTTTAAGAAATGTAATGTGACGGATGAGTAATTTGTCACGAAAATAGTGTCAGGACCTTGAGGGCACCATCAGCTCTGACTGTCCCTGCCCACATCCCCTAGGACTCCCCTTACCTTGCTTATGTCCCAGGACCCCATTTCAGCCTTCCAGGGCTGTCAGTCCCTGCCCCAGTGACGCCACAGCAGGGCTGATGTCCAGCTCCCCACGGCCCTGGCTTGCCCAGCTATGGGTTCTGCTGAGTCAGGCCCATCTATGGCCCACATCACAGCCCAGCACTGACTCATCCCCAAGGACGTGCCTGATACCCAGCGCTGTGGGGCTGAGGCTCCTCCAGTGCTCCCCACCCTACTGCGCATTGTGGCTGGGGTACCTGCAGGCCCAAGAGCTTCACACAGCTCTCAACTCCAGAGAACTTTATGCCTGACCTTACATAGACGATTGCTGATCCTATCCAGGAGTTATGTTTTCATTTTCTTGTGCTTATTTAGTCAGAATCAAATGCTGGATTAGTGTATGCTTTGCTTGCCAATGAGGAATTCTTTGCATGGGTAGCAGACAGTCACATGATTCTTTTTTCAAGGAACCCAGGCTACATCCTTGATCTGAGTTATAAACCCTCCTGGTAATAATGATACAATATTGTCATGAGCCTTGGTGTGAAATGCCTACAACGTTTTGATGCTTGCCATTCTCGTTTTGCCTGGTTGTCCTCACTGTCCTCTTCACACTTGGTGTGTCTGATCAGAATAAATAGATGGTAATACATTCTGCCAGTGGAAGACTTCTGACTCCTTCACTGACACAGGTATTTGCAGGATGGTCCTTCAACCACTGGCAGCAGAGCAGTGACTTGACTGCTCAGGCTGCTAATCATGGTAGGATCATGCCAATAAACCGCTAGAGCTTTTCATTCACTATTATGTTGTTTAATCTCCTAACGCTAAAGTACTCTGTGGTTTAGACAAATGATGCTCAGCCGTTAGCTTGATAATTTAATACATTTTATCCAGGGTGATACCTGTGAATGTTCTTCAGGGCCTTCCCCAGCTTAAGGCAAAAAGTAAGACAAAGAAAGGATGCTAGTAACAAAGTCCTTTGAATATGTCAGACTACTCTTTCATCATCACAGTTGAACTTTTAAAAAATTATTTTATTAAATTTTTATTTCAATACCACATCCATTTGTCCTCCTAAACTGAATGCAAGAGAAGAACTGGCAATCTTAAAATGACAGAGACCCATCATTTGTGCTAAATGATTTTTATTATAACCAGTATAGAAGATAGAAAACTCCTATATGTTTTAAAGTGTGATGAAGGATGTCATAAGCTCCTGGATAAGTCCAGTGAATACTGAATTGTCAAGCTTCAATTTTTTTCTTATTTCTTCTTGTGTTAGACAGTCTGAGAAGGCTATGTGTCTCACCAAGAGTCACTTCAATTTCTCGTCCTACCTGTTGCAAGACATTGTAGGATCATTGTCTGGCCAGGCAGCCTGACCTGTAAGCCTAAATTAATGAACTATGTAGTACTAGTCCTCAAGTGAAATTCTGCTGTACACTCCTCTAGCATGTTTAATGGTGAGTATGTTCCTCGCCGTGCCTTTGGCCAATGACAAGTAACAGTCTCTTAGACAAAGGTGAAGTATGGTCACAGATACTGTGAGTCAAGAACTTACCTTCATGGAGAGTACAGATGAAGCTATTTATAAGAGGAAGAAAGTTTGCCAAACTGGTGCAAGTTGCTGTAACTTAGGGTCAGACAGGAGATTTTAGTCTGCTTGCTTTAGTCGTACAAACATAATCGTAGGCAAAGAGGCAATGAACTGTAATCATTGATGGGTACTGCAGCATTCAGAAAGACATTTTATTTGTCAAAACAAAATACCATGTTTTCACTTCAAAAAACACTAAAAGGTTACACTAAGGGTATTTTATTTCTGATTAGTGTTCGTTTTCATTTCTGAGCTTGTGGACCTGATCTTGGAAATGTGTAGAGGTCCAATACCTATTTCCAATTGGTATGTACCTACAAACTTCTTACTCTTGCAGACCTTTATGTTTTCAAGAAAGAGCACTGGATGAGAGTAAAAGAGAGATGAAGATTAGGAATAGGTGGAAACTCTCTGAAGCTGAAAAGAGTTTTATGAGTTCCTGTCAAATTCCCCTTTCTTCTTGTAATGGATGGCCTTGTTGGACTTGTCAATGCAAGACGAAAGACATGCTCGGACTCAGGCATCAAGAGCCAAAGAGTTAACAAATGGAGCAATTAATTTGCACTGATCAGACAGAAGTAAGGGGGTATAGCCCATCACTGTAAATCAAGTGATCTGTGGGGCTCAGCAGAGACTGTGCAGCCAGAGATTGCTTTGGATAAAGAACATATGGCCCCCTTGAGCACATATCAAGATGCCCGCTCCATAGATGTGTCAAACTGCTGAGTCCCGCTTGTGACAACACAACATTCCATGATAAGAGCCAGTCAACACATAATAACTGACTTAGTCCCACCTCGCCAAAAGATTTTCAAACATATAAGAATTGGCACTTAAAAAATTCTCTTTGGGAGGAGGAGCCAAGAGAAAACCTTATCTGACAGATGGGTTGATGGGCCTGAACCTCTCTTCCCCTCCCAAGAAGGGACGCCTTTTTGGTAAGAGTCGCGCCTCTGACTTTGTCAGACATATACCCCAGGAACACATTGTTAACTACAGGGCTAAACTATTACCTTGAGCTCAACTTTTGTAGACAGTGCATTTATCAACAGCAATGCCGAATCTGTGATACCTGTCGCTTGAATAAATTACCTATTGTTTCAACTTTGTGAAACTGTTTCAGTGAAAGTCCTTGAAGGGGCTCTTAACAGGCAAGATGAATCTGATAAGTGGCTACACACTTAACCCTCTAAACATAAACTGTTGACCGAGTCTGGGACTTGGAGTAGATCCAGCCACACCTAGAGTCCTCTCTGAGAGAGAGTTTAGAATGCAAGGGGGTCTGCTCTGGACCTCGTGACTCAAGGGGAGGGCTTTCCTTTTGCCACTTATCAGACTCCTTTGCTTCTTTTAACGCGACACCCCTTCTCTTGAAGGCAGATACTAAGAAAAAAGAAAAGTAAACCCACTTGTGTACTTCTTGGTCTTGTCTGTTATTTCTTAACCTTTTAGGTTTAGAATTTACCTCAAACAGAGTCCCTCTCCCAAACTTTAACATGCAAAATATGAAAAGATATATGAAGAGTGTCTCACCGATATAACATATCTCTACTACGTTTGTCAAAATCAACACAGATTTATTATTCCTTGCTTCTCACCAGCACGTTCCTTATTCAGAAATACCTACCTACAAATTCTCCCAAAATGCTCTCATTCTAACACCGCTGTAGCAAAGCCAAAAGAAATGCCAATATAAATGCTTTACTAAAGACATGTGTAATATGAGGAATCAAAGTGAGAATGAGTGTAAATGAATGCTGATTATGTTTCTAATAGATGTTTAAGCGGCATATTACATTATTGTATAAGTGACTGGGACTCATTTAAAGATTTTTGTGCAGTGCATCAGACACATGATGTCCAATTTATTAAGTATTTTTTTGGATTAAAACAACAGAATCACAGAATCACAGAATCACAGAATGTTAGGGGTTGGAAGGGACCTCTATGGGTCATCTAGTCCAACCCCCCTGCCGAAGCAGGGTCACCTAGAGCAGACTGCACAGGACCTTGTCCAGGCAGGTCTTGAGTATCTCCAGAGATGAAGACTCCACCACCTCTCTGGGCAGCCTGTTCCAGTGCTCCATCACCCTCAGAAGGAAGTTCTTCCTCATGTTCAGACGGAACTTCCTGTGCCTCAGTTTGTGCCCATTGCCCCTTGTCCTGTCACTGGGCACCACTGAAAAAAGTCTGACCCCATCCTCCTGACACCCACCCTTAAGATATTTGTAGGCATTTATAAGGTCCCCTCTCAGCCTTCTCTTCTTCAGGCTGAACAAGCCCAGCTCCCTCAGCCTTTCCTCAGCTGGAGATGCTCCAGTCCCCTAATCATCTTTGTAGCCCTATTTGCATTTCATGTAGTATACTTACCCCTAAGCCAACAGAAACAGAAAGACTCTGTGGGACTGTTGTTTGAATTCTGGTGCAAAATGTTCAAAGGTAAAAATGTGAAGAATATAAAAAACTTCATCTGGCCGCCACTCTGTTCTCTTACTAAATCTTCTGCATTATTTTGAGTAGGGGACAATTTAATTAATGTCAATGCAGGAAACTCTAAGACTATATAAGAGCATAAATGTTTAAATCTCTCATGAGTTATTCACATTAAAAGCCTTTACCAGGTGTTAATGAAGAATATTGTCCTGAGACCAGTTTGAATGTTAAACAACTCATTTGCTTCTTCAACCTATTATTTGTTCAGTTGTTGTTTCATTGTAAAATAACAGACTCCTCCAGGAAACAGAACAAAATATTTTAATCATATTGTAATTTTCCTATTAAAAATATTTGGCTTAATCACTGTATAATAAGTCTTTAAATGTGTGATGTACACACAAATTGCTATATAACAACAAAATAATTAATTATTCAGGTATTCTGCTCTGAAGTTTTTACACTATCTTAATATAGATAATAATTTTTCAGTCAGTGTTTGTGATCCACTGAAATCAATGAATTAGTGAGAAATATGATAAACCATGAAAGTAAAAGTGACAAAATCTATCCCTTTGAAATATGCATTAATTAACGATGTAAATTCTAAAAGAAATTTCTACATTCCTCTCAATGTTTTTTTATTATAGCCCACAAAGGAGACTAACTGCTGTGATAATAGGAAGGAGGAAAGAAGCTATTCAAAATATATTTTCATTTAAATCTAGAAAAACATGAAAAAACTAAAATTCATTTCCAGACAACAATACTTATTTTAAGACAACGTTTTCAAACACTTGCTGCAATTAAGGTACTGTTCAGGAAGTTGGTCCTCTACCACATCTTTCTCAAAATTATTTAATGAAATTAGTTCAGTGACTTAATCTAAATACCCTGTTTGGAAAAGAGTGTTGATAATCCTATACCTAACAGAAGTAATAAAGAAAAAAATAATGCATCTGACGTTGTTCCTTCAGTTGTGTTTGTATAGCTGTGGTGGGTTGACCTTGGCTGGATGTCAGGTGCCCACCAAAGTTATGCTATCATCACTCCTCCTTCTCAGCTGGACAGAGAGAGAAAATATAAGAAAAAGGCTTTTGGCTCTAGATAAGGACAGGAAGATCACTCAGCAATTACCAACACAGGCAATACAGACAACTCGGGGAAATAAATGTAATTTATTACCAAACAAAATCAAAGTAGGGTAATGAGAAATAAAATCAAATCTTAAAACATCTCTCCACTTCCCTCCCTCCTTCCCGGGCTCAACTTCACTCCTGATTTCTCTACCTTCTTCCCTCCGAGCAGTGCAGGAGGACAAGGAATGGGGGTTGCTGTTGGTTCATCATGTGTTGTTTCTGCTAATCCTTCCTCCTCACACTCTTCCCCTGCAGTAGCGTGGGGTCCCTCTCATGGGAGACAGTCCTTCATGAACTTCTCCAACACTGGTCCTTCCCACGGGCTGCAGTTCTTCACAAACTGCTCCAGCATGGATTCCTTCCATGGGGTGCAGTCTTTCAGGAACAGACTGCTCCAGTGTGGGTCCTCCACTTGTGATCCCCACGGGGTCACAAGTCATGCCAGGAGCCTGCTCCAGCATGGGCTTTCCACAGGGTCACAGCCTTTTTCAGGTGCATGCAGTTGCTCTGGTGTGGGGGTCCTCCACGGGCTGCAGGTGGATATCTGCTCCATCATTAAACTCCATGGGCTGCAGGGAGATGACCTAACTCACCACGGTCTTCAGCACGAGCTGCAGAGGAATCTCTTCGCTGGTGCCAGGAGCACCTCCTCCCCCTCCTTCTTCACTGACTTTAGTGTCTGCAACACTCTTTCTCTCATATATTCTCACTCCTCTGTTCCGACTGCTCTTTCACAGCAGTTTTTTCTCCACTTAATTATCACAAAGACACTTCCACCAGTGTTGGTTGGCTCAGCCTTGGCCAGCAGCGGGTCCCTCTTGAAGCTGGCTGGCATTGGCTCTATCAGACATGAGGAAAGCTTCTAGCAGTTTCTCACAGAAGCCACTCATGTAGCCCCTTCACCACCAAAACCTTACCACACAAACCCAATATATTTCACCTCTCTTCTTGGTGAATCGCATATTTAAGAACTATCATTAAAGTACACATTCATCACACAATCTTCACAATCTTCACAAACTTCATTCACATCAACAAAAAGAATTCCCCACACTGAAATCAAAATAACATCATCATAACACTGGCAAAAGTGGACAATTTACACACAATCCACCCCTCATCCCTTCACTGCAATTAGAACAGAAATTCCCACCAAACATTCCTCTGTTGACTCTCTATCTGTGTTCAGTCCATGTTTTGCCCATTACCTCTCCCAATTACTATACTTATCTCGAATTCCTCATGCCCCTCTTTGAGCACCAAGAAGGACTGTGGTGGGTTGAACTTGGCTGGACTCCAGGTGCGCACCAAAGCTGCTCTGTCACTCCCACCTCCTCAGCCGGACAGGGGAGAGAAAATATAATGAAAAGGCTTGTGGGTCAACGTAAGGACAGGGACATCACTCAGTAATTACTATCATGGGCAAAACAGACTTGAATTAGGGAAATTAATTTAGTTTATTACCTATAAAAATCAGAGTAAGGTAATGAGAAATGTATTGGGTTTACATGCTTGAGCATAGAAAAAATTAAAATCTTCTCCAGTGCTTTTGGCACTAAGTGCCAGTAAAAGTTGAACTTTCATCTGGGTCATCAAAATTATTTCAGCAGCTAATCTGATGATAGTACAAATATTTCTAAGTTCTGATGTTTCATGATCTGAAAGTGTTCTTCATAGTCATTTTGTAGCTGACAAGAAAAAAATTAAAGTATATTAAAGAAGGAGAAAGAGGAACATAAGAAAAAAGAGAAGAAGATGACATTCCTGTACTTAGACATAAAAATGACATTCCTATAGATTGTACGTCTCCCTGCTATTAAGATTCACTGGACAAGGAGTTATTCCAATTTAAATTTATCTGAATCAAGATAACACTTCATTAAAAGATGCATGCTTTGTCCTTCAAGGTTAAATATACTTTCACTATTTAAGGTTTTAGGTGATAATAAACCAAGATTATGTAAGTCCATGCATAAAAATGTAGAACCTCATGCATCCATACTGTGTAGTAATATTGCTTGAGTATTATGTATTGATTTAGATGGTCATCTGTAGAGAAAATATATAAGGACAGGACATGGTCTAGTAGTCCATAAAAAGGCAAGATTCTTATTGAAGTCAAGCATATTTCTGGAAATTTAAGGAATATGGACTCTGATTCTTTTCACTCATATTCCCTAAACACATTTTGCTGTAGATACAGTAACAACAAAAGCCTGAATCCATACCCTACTGTAAAATTTGAAGTGTCTGTAATTATATTCATAGAACCATAGAATGATATAAAGGTTTGGTTTACAAGGGACCTCAGTGATCATCTAGTTCCAACCCCCCTGCCATGGACACCTTCCACTAGACCAGATTGCTCAAAGCCCCATCCAAACTCACCTTGAATACATCTGGGAAGGGGGCATCCACAACTCCTGTGGGCAACCTGTTCCAGTGCCTCACCACCATCATAGTAAAGAATTTCTTCTTTATATCTAATCAAAATCTACTCTCTTTCAGTTTAAAGCCATTATCCCTTGTCCTCAACTCTCTCAGACTTTTCTCACAGGAGAGGTGTTACATCCATCTGGTCATTTTTATGGCCCTCCTCTGGACCTGTTTCAAGTGGTCTATGTCTTTCTGTGCTGAGGGCTCCAGAGCTGGACACAGGACTCCAGGTGGGGTCTCACCAGAGTAGAGTAGAGGGGAAGAATCACCTCCCTTGAACTGCTGGCCACTCTTCTCTTGAAGCAGCCCAGGATGCGGATGGTTGGCTTTCTGGGCTGCAAGCACACATTGCTGGGTCAGGTTGTGCTTCTCATCAACCAACACACCCAAGTCCTTCTTCTCAGGGCTGCTCTCAATCCATTCTCTGTTCAGCCTGTATTTCTGCTTGGGATTGCCCCCACCCTGTGCAGGACCTTGCACTTGGCCTTATTGAACTTCATGGGATTTGCACAGGCCCACCTCTCAATCCTATAAAGTCACTCTGGATGGCATCCCTTCACTCCAATGTGTCGACCACACCACACAGCTTGGTGTCATTGGTAAACATGCTGAGGGTGCACTCAGTCCCACTGTCCCTGTCACTGACAAAGATGTTAAACAACACCGGTCCCTACACCGACCCCTGAGGAACTCCACTCCTCACTGGTCTCCCCTGGGACATCAACTCTTGAGTGTGACCTTCCAACCACTTGCTTATCCACCAAGTAGTCCATCCATTCAATCCACATCTCTCCATTTTAGACACAAGGATGTCATGCAGGATAGAATCAAATGCTTTGCTCAAGTCCAGGTAGATGATGTCACTTGCTCTTCTCTTATCCATCAATGCAGTAACCCTGTCGTAGAAGGCTACCAAATTTGTGAGGCATGATTTTCCCTCAGTGAAGTCATGTTGGCTGTCACCAATCACCTCCTTATTTTCCATGTGCCTTAGCATAGTTTTCTGGAGGATCTGCTCCATGATCTTGCTGGGCACAGAGGTGAGACTGACTGGCTTGTAGTTGCCCAGGTCTTCCTTTATTC
>Ga0065711_1007166_pt1 | contig 15509 bp, 8 predicted proteins | sample Hoacrofraction12_FD_59098 | JGI IMG/M metagenome (GOLD analysis project Ga0065711, IMG submission 59098) | Hoatzin crop microbial communities from Cojedes, Venezuela - Epithelial fraction 12 v2 (version 2) | ecosystem: Host-associated > Birds > Digestive system > Esophagus > Crop | place... | reverse complement strand
AACAGGAAAAAAAAAAAAAAAAAAAAAAAGCTGATCTCTACTCCAAAGAGGAAATAGTTGTAATTTTTTCATATTTTTTCTATCAAAATTACGCACAGGACAGTGCGAGAGCCTCATTCAGCCTCACATATTTTATACCCCATCCCGATGCAGTCAGTCATCCCAGACATACACTTCCAAGCTGTGCAGCACAGTGCATGGCCAAAAGGTGTTGAGGACAAGGTTTGTCACTGATCACTTTCTATGAAAATAATGCAGCCTTTATTCAGGTTCTGTAACAGTTAATTCTTCAGAAGAGTTACATAAGTATAAAATGGGAACACCAAGTAACACTGCTGTTGTAATACCCTGGGCATAAACAACATTAGCACGCTTCAGTGATGGGCCTATCGGACCCTTGGTCTGTGCATTCCCTCTTGGTATCATACAACTTGAGGTGAGTGTCCTAAGCTGTCTGTGCATCTTTTTGCTCAACTGTAAAGTGAAGATAATGTTACTTATTTATCCCTGTAACTTTATTTGCAATGACATCTACTGAACAGATGTTAAGCATGATTTACGGGTATCACTAATGCATACTCGTTTACTCTGTTTAGAGTACCTGAGCTTGCCAACCACTGACCAACTTGATTAGTAAATCTTTAGAACATTTTTATAGAACAAAATAAGCACGAAGGAATAAACATTGTAGACATAAGGAACAAACAATGTATTTTAAAAATACTAAATCATTGTGTTACAATTTCTCTATGTTCTAAGAACTGCATCATGAAGGATCTTACATGATATTTAAATCTTTCCCAACAAGTTGTGTGTTTCTTACAGCTTTCTCAGTACATCAACAACGTCCAGACCTTAAAATCCATTTAGCAAACATTTTCTCTAATGAAACAACCTCTCAGACTCACCTGAGCATCTTTACTGTCTATTCACTACAACTACCACAATTGCAAGTAGCAGTGGCCAGCACCGCTATGTGTTGAAAGAAGCACAGAATGGAATGGTCTCTTTATCACTGTGTTGAGTTGAACAAAGACAGATTATCTGGTGATTAGGGGTTTGGAATATTAATTAAACATCAAGGCTTTCAAATTAGAATCCCAGATGTTTGATCATTATGGTAATTCCCTGTTAACAGCATTCCCTGAAAGGCCTGAGAAACGTTCCTCTAATTTTCCAGTGCTGAAAGGTTGAGGACCCTTAGGCTATGTAGCACTGAGCTCCTCTGCATCAATTATACAAGACATGGCCTTTTTAGCGAAATGGAACCATCTTATTTAGTGAGTCTTCTGTTAAGGAAGCTCTCCAACAGCTGCCTAGGTAGAGAATCACTTTCCTTACTAACACAGGCCTTTCCAAAACGAAGAACACTGTTCCTTGCACAAGCTGCTTGCTCTAAGTCAAGTCTCAGCAGCAACCACCTTTTCAGGGAGGGGTAGCACCAGCAGCGCAGCCTGCTATGTCTCCAGGAAAGCTGCTCTGTCAACAGCACCCTCTGTGTGTCTTGGTCTCCTGCTCTGGCCTGTCTGGGCATAGTAGTCAGACCACCTTCCTCCGCCCTCACTCACCTCTGGCTGAACTGCCTCCAACCAGTGCTACACGCATAGCCTTATCCCAAAAAGGTGAGAAGCTGAAACGAGTTCCTCATGCTCAGGAAGTTATATGGATTATTGCTAGTTTCCTTTCTATATTACTTGTGCGTCTGTATTACTACATTTTATGGAGACAACTTCTCCTGAGCCTGTGAACTCATCTGGGAACAATGTCTAGTGTTTGCGGCGCCCACTGACGAGAATGCAGATGGTTCTTTCAACAGCACAAGTACTGTTTGTCACAGTCAGCTCAGGAAGTGTGTTTGCAGATCTACACTAACAGCCAGCCTGTTTACTACCATGGCATACTGTCCTCAGACACGTGACCTCCTCCGTGCACTCAGCTCTGCATTTTGTCGTAAATTACCTAGCTAGGAATAATGACAGCAATAACAAAACTCCTTTCACCTGGCTGTGATTTATGACCGGTATTTCTTCCCTTAGTACCTGCTTCTACTAACATATGAATAAAACACAACTTCATACATATGCTCAGAGCAACCTAAAGACTTCTCATCAAGCTATAGGATCAGAGGAGGTAACATCACATCCAGACAGGATGGAACAAATTACCAGAGGTTCAAGGTCTCAGGATATTCACTTACAAGCTTACTGAAACTTGAGTGCAATCTGAAAGAAATGTCAAGTGGAAAGGGGATGTATTTCAATATTTTTCATTCTTTACTAGACGTTAATTTTGCACAATCTGATTAAGGATTTTCACCCTTTGCAGGGTGTAGCTTCAGAGCAGATATACTGCTGATCTGGACCAGTTGGGGAAGATTCCTTCTCCCATTATGTGACAAGGAACTTACGTGCTACCTCAGACAGTGCTCTGTAGGGGCTACATCCACTTAGTGAAAACCTCTTTTCCAGGAGCCCTTAGTGCCCACATATGGAGTAAGTGCCCACACATTGCTTGCAAAAAATGAAGGGAAAATATTTTAACTTTCACAAAAACTATATAATCCCCTGCCCCCCAGCTTTTATTAAAAAACTTGCTATACGTGTACTAATAAAATATAACTCTATACTCAAAAGTATTTGTGCTATTCACAAGGTTCCTCTAGATTCTAACCAGGCACCCTGAAGGTCTCCATGCCATGTTCCAGTCAACTCTAGATGTTGCTGCAAGTAGTCTCTTTATGGGTGCGGTTTTCTGTAAATCTTTTTCTTGCTCTCACAGAGCTTTTGCAAAACAAATTCAATCACAATCAGACAGAGTAGATATTGTTCATCAAGCTCTGGCCCCAACACCAGCTATTTCCACTTACAGATCAGTTTTTCTAATGTACATTCTACTGTAATTCCATAGCTGTTCAGGAAATACTTGGACATACTTCATTAATCAAGTTGATGGAAGAAAAGAATGGGCATCCTAGAATGTGGACAACTACAACCTCAGCAAAGTCCGTGGAGTCTTGAACATTAACAGCTCTGCTTTTCACAGCAGAAAGAATGCCCAAAGCTTCCTGGATCTTCTTGTGCCTCACATTAATATTGACTGTATAGAGAAATAATTCTTAAATCTACTGCTGTGGGAAGCTTTGTGTTTTCAATGGCTGTCAACAGCCCAGTAAAACAGGGCTAAATCTATCAGTAAATTATAAAGCACTAAAAAGCACTGGAAATGAAGGGGAAATTATCTTTTTGATAAGCACTGCACACCCAAACAATATACCAAAAAGCTGATGTACCAAAATCTAACTGGTTAGATGTAACTGGAAATAACAAACTTCCAGATGGCAAGTTCTCCATTCTTCCATATGGAAGGACCTTGCATGTAGCGCTGCTTGATTTCTGCAGGCTGTAGCTAAGTGGTCTTGGGCACTCTCATGTTCTGCTATCACTACTGATCATCGCAAAGTAGCAGCTTTGTCCTTTTGCCCATCAGTATTAGTTGGACAACACCAAAACAGGCAATCGATTATATGAAGTTGCTCATGAACAAGAGACAGTATTAGTTAAATCTCTCCTCAGTTGTTCCTTCTACCTAACTCTCCAGTCATTGTCACAATAGATTATGGAAGCTTGTTCTTACTTAATATTCTCCTAACTAGAATATTCATTCACAGTTTTGCACTAAATGAGATTTTAGCACTGCTCAGTAGTGTTTTTCTGTTTTGTCTGACACCTCTTTGAGGAAAAAGGTGCTGCTTTGGATGATGGAATGAAAGACAAGGCTGGCACTGGGTTCCAGCATACTATTCCCTGCAGTCAGCATCAGGTCATGTACAGCAGGACCAGCCCCAGCAGTGAAACGCTATGCTGAAATATTCCAGGTGCTTACTCGGAAGCAACATAGACTGTGGACAAAATATACCCAAATGCCATTCACTTAACCTGGATCAAGGTTATAAATTGTGTTCAACATTCACCAAAAATCACTTCACTCAGATAACTCCAACCCCAGACAATTTCCAGGTATGGTTTATGAACTAAGATGCTCGACACAGGTTTGGTTTTATTAACTACCAACCAGCAGATGAAGAGTCACTTTTTGCCTTGTTTGGGTCTAATACATGCTGCAAATGCCCAAATCTTTAGATCCACCGAGTCATTTAAATAATTACTTACAGCATAGTCCCAAGAAGCCTGCAATACTGAATTTTGTTCCATACAGTGGGGAACAAACAGCATTTCTAATAGCGAAGTACAACTTTTACATTCCTTAAGGAATGTGGCAGCACATATTACTTTGAATTGTTGATTTTGGCATTTAAAGCATATGTCAGTATCCGTTATGATTAAATGTGCAGAATGCATATTTCTAAACCAGACCTCTAAAGATTAGCTGAGCAGCACAGAGCCTTATTGTACAGGCTGTAAGATATCCACTCATCCCCTGACCACCTGCATCTCTTTATGCCTCCTGGGAGAGCAAAACAGGACCATCTAAACAAACATTAAGACATGAAATATTGCATACAAGACAACTACGTATTTTTATACATTGAAGAAAATTAAAAAATGAAAGTAAGGGAGATTTTAGGGAGTAACCTGTAAAAACATTCCACTTCACAATATCATACCTTCTACTGCTAATTCTTTCCATCTTTCTTTGTTTGCTTGAATGATCTTCATCAAGTTGTCCTTAAAGCTTGTTAGGTCTACAGTTGCTAAAGAATTTTCTGTGTGAGTCCCTCCATCACTTGAACTTTTAAAACTGGGTCGTCTTTGTGCTTCAGCATTGCTTACTGCTCCCAGGCTATTTTGGCTGCAGAAGTGAAAAGCCCCTAAATTATGAACAGAGTCAAGCAATTTTAATAATACACAACCAGTTAATTTGAGTCAAATTCCTTAGGACCTACATGCAATCACTAACTCACAATAGTAGTTTTCACCAAAGAATACCTGAGATACAGGACATTTCTTCAGCTCATGAAGCTGTAACCTGAGACCAATTCTTACTGACATTTTTCCAGGGAATTCTTAAAAAAAAAAAAGACAGCTGAAAATACATTACTTGTAAGTTGGTTCTTGAAAGAATGTTTCTGTAGCCATTTTGGAGCAGGCTCTTAGCTGTGTTTTTGAACAGTGAATGGTAACTTTGGGGCTCACAGGAAAGACATCTGAGTGTTATTTGTTAACGCATTTAAAAAAGCAAGACATGAAAGTATATGACAGGTAAGTAACTTTAGCTTCAGCTGAAAAATCTCTTCAAGGTACATGCCTTTAAGCGTAGTCAATGCAGGATTTAGTACAGTGGCTTTAAAATCCACTTAAGAGTTACTGCAAGCTGCCTTACATGTAAGGTAAGACAGAAGTCAAATTGATTATCCATATATGAATATTCAGATACATGTAAAGGTGGGTAAAAAAGACTTAACTCTATTTTTTTACTTAGGATTAAAAAATGAGACCTATTTCTGGCCCCGTATAGGTAATCATGTCATAGATGGATGTTACTACGCATACAAATGGATTTCCATTACATCAGCAAATTGCAGGGAACATATCAGTGAGAACTGCACAACAAGACTTAATTATAATTTCCATGTGCTCCAGAGATGTTGAATGGGATAGAACGAAAAGAATAGACTATAATTCTAATGTTTTCCAGGCACCACAATGAATGTCACATCATATACGCATGGTGTTCACCCAGTAGTGTTTGTGCAACTCTCCTGGCTCAGACATTTCTGCATCATGCTATAGGCTTTCCACTCTCTTCGTAAGTGTAGCACTTGATTCCACACCAAGAAAAAATCCCTTTATCCTCCATCACACAGGAGGAAGCTCTCGTGGATCATAAGCCTTTGCTCATCTACCACTCAGTCATGAACATCAACTGAAAATGAAGCCTGGAGCTACTAATCCTTTGCAGCTGCTAATCACTCATTTGTGAAGAAGTGAGTAGGTAAATAAGTTTGCTATCAATAATGCCTTAGTTTAGCACTGTTCCCCAAAGCACTAAGAACACTCTCATAAATACCTACCTGTGATAACTTCTACTTACTTCTAGTGACCGAAATACATGTAGAGTAAAACCATGATCAGACTAGAGCTGGGTTCATCATTTTCCTATTAAAATCTAACTAATGCACAGCAAATGAAAAACTGCCCTGCAGATTTATCATGTTATTAGCCGCTGAGAAAGCTCAAATCACAGTTTTACAATGAAAAAGATGTGGTAACAGAGGTAATATTTGTAAAAGCAGTATATGATTATTCAATGACACTTTCAGCGTGGAGTCACTCAGATAACATTGTCTGTCATAGCTAGTTTGTTTTACAGACAACTTCTATAATGATGCAAAAAATCAAGAGCTTGATGGGCAAGCCCCCTACTGCATCTCACTTCTACTGTATTTACATCTCTCAAGTGGCATATAAGTGGAATCAATTTGGTCTCAAATGTATATCTCATACAATACTAAAGTGGAAAGGTGAAGAAGGAAAGCGACCTAAAGCATAACAAAAAACAGAAAAAAACCTGAAACCACCTTCACCACTTCCACTTCCAATTGTCTCTCAGAAAGGAAATGACTTTTGGTACCGTCAATTAAAATTCTGCTGAAAATGGCTCAAGATAAGAAAACTAGGAACTTCAATAATCTATTGCAAAGATTATAGTAGAAGGAAAAAAGTTATTATTAGATATGCTGCAGAAAAAACACTTTATATTTTACACGTGTGTGTTTTGCTCATTCTTGTGTTTTTGCCTTTTTATATGCCCGATCATCAAGTCAATGGAGTAAGGGCATGTTGCAAATACAACAGAGCACCACATGGTGGCAATACTGTACAGCTATTTATGCCACTTCTCCAACGGTTAAAATAATTGTGATAATTCTAAGAATGATGTTCTTATGTTAGTTTAGGTATAGTTCAATAACTAAGCAGTGTATTTATACCTGGGTGTCCCAAATGCAGGACTCTCAGATTTTGACGCTTCCTCTATAAGAGGCAAAACAATTTTCTCCATTGAGTCCGTAAGAAGAGAAAATGTTGGTTCCACTATGAAATCAATGAAACCTAAAGAAGAAAAAGAAAGAAAAACAGATTTTACATTTCCACAGCTCTCATAATCTAAAAATAAATACTTGATGTCAGGCTGATTTTCTGACTGTAGTCCTGATTCGATATACTAGATACCACTAGTATAACCTTGAGGAAAAAAGCACAACTAAAAACTAAAACTCCTGAAGCTGTATAGATATAACTAGATATTAATAATTATAGCTTATAATTCCTTCTTCATGTAAATTTTATGGATTGCAGAACACACCTACCATTTGAATCGAATATTAGTTATTAAATCGAAGGGAAGTTACAGTTGAGCCAAGGGGTTAGAAGTCATACTGTCACTTTTACCATTCAGATCTTCTTCCCAAGGAATTAATATTTCAAACTGCTGTTTATTATTCTATGGAGGTAAAGTGTTATTTCACATTGTGTAGGAGTGTTCTGTCAAATCAGTGAAGAGAACAAGTAATATCCTTGGGAGACAGCATTCATCCCACAGTTCTGAGATGTCAGCTCTGAACAATGTCTTTTACATTTTAAAGTGCTCATCAAGGTATGGAATGACACAATGAGAGAATGAAGCATTATTCTCTGCTGAGCACTTAACAGAAAAAAAATAATGCTAAAACATGAGCTAGCAATGGATTTCCAGATGTCTTCATATTCTAACCATGCAACACAGCACAAAGGTGAGCAACAGTGCTTCAGCCTAGGATCCAGCTTCCCTCCCGCAGTAGGTAGGATGCTCATACACGTTGCCTATCAAGTCCCAGTGAAATGGAATAAAGGATGTTTTGAGTAACAAGATCAGACAGGATAACATCCTTCATTCAAGGATAAGACACTGTCACCTAAAGAATCTCTCCCTGAGTATTGTGTTCACTCACATAAAAAGTCCTGCTATTGGTAGGACATACTACTTTAGTCAGTATGCTTTTAGGATATCTCCTTGTAACTAGCCCCTGTAATCCCATTTTCTTAATTTTGCTGATGGAAATGGGGATAGGGAGAGCCAAGACGTACATTTCTGAAAATAGGAGGCTGAAGTTTGGCCACCATTGACCAAAATGCAATTAGGATGATGGGAACAGAATGCAATGGTCCTTATCAACCCAACGAGGCTTGACCCTGTGTAGTTTGATCCTGCTACACTGACAGTCTTAACCGCAGTCCAGAGATCTGATGTATGAATTAGCTTTAAGTTGAGATACGTCTACAAAATGGTACCAGGCTTTCAGATTCTAGTGGAGAAAGACCTGTGAGCTCTTGAGCAAAAGTCAATCTGTCCAAGGACATGATCTATCAAACTCTAAAGAGTGTACAGTAAAAGCTGGGCTCATGTTCAGTACTTTGGTTACTCCCTCTCCTTGGCATCACATATGTTGAAATCACTTCATGTTCTTTTGAGACCAGCGCATTTCTGCTGTAAGACCTTATGAGTTTGGTGAACAGATAGGTGCAAAAAAATACCTTCTATATGATGGCATTTGGAACATTTAAAATTCAAAATGGGAATAAGAAATGTCCACATGGTTTTACATTATCCTACACATACAAGAAAAAGAAAACCACAACTTATCATTACCTATTTGGGACTGAGCTACCAAAGTAGACTTGCGGTCACAGAGTGGGGAAAATTGAAGACCTAAAGCAGCCTCCTTGTCTCCCTGCAAACAACAATGTTTAATATTATAAGCACATATCTGAATATTTGGAGTATTTATTCAACAGATAATTTTTTTCACTTATATTTCTAAATAAAAACAAGCCATAGGCCAAAAAATCCTCATTATTTACCTTTAAATTTTCAGGAAAAGTAGAAGTCAAAATTCTAACTTATATTTGACAATTTTTATACAAAGGAACTTAGTGCAAGCAAGTTCCCCTCAAGTAAATATCAAGGCATCTGCCAATGATATTTAACATGTATGAAGTCCTTGAATATTCACAGTTTAGTCCTGCTGAGCCCAGATGCATTTGGACTGGAAATATTTAGACACGGTTGTAATAGTATATCAAACACTAAGTGTTTCCTTCTATTACATTGGTTTATCCAACATGTAAAATTTCTACAGTGGATTTATACAGGTCAAAGGCATGATCTGACTTGAACTCATTCTCATTACCAGGCATGTCTGCTGCTGAGGTCATAAAAAAGCACAAGCTCAACTTCATTACAAAGATGATTTGTACAACCTAGTTCTGAAAATATTTCAAAACCGAACATATTAAAGGAGTTTTTTTGTTGTAACAGTCTTAACAGACAGGGGAGTGTTATGTTCATTTTCAGCATAGTAGACCAGCGGACTTGCAAAAGCTCAAAAAGAAAGTCTAGTGGAGAAAAAAACCCTGAAAAGACATCTTTCAAAGGAGGCTATAATTAGTGTTGCTGGACAAACCTGGCCCCCAGATGCACTGACATTATAGATGTAGCAAAACTTAGTCTTTCAAGTAAAATGGCTCTACATGTTACAGTACTCATGGAGAGAGCTGTTTCCTGGTCATTCAGTGGGGAGCTGTACATGAACATTGTCCCAAAGATCTCATCAGAAGCTGATGGATGAAGGGGCTAGTATAAACCTTCTTTAGTCTTTTTATCATTGAACTATATTTGGAAGAAGTTTAGAACTATAACAGCAATAAAACCACTTCAGACACAGGAACAGATGTAGCTCGCAGATTGTGTTTCATGTGGAAGTGGAGAGTTTTATCATGATGNCCTTTAAATTCTGCACCCCAGTGTTCATAATTTGACTTCAGAGTGTAGAAGAACACATGAGCACTTACCACTAGGAGCAATGCTAGTGGTATCTCCATGTAAGTGCGGGAGTCAGATTGTGATATAATCTAAACTGTGTTCTAACAATTTTAGCCAATGAAAGATTTCTGAAGCAATATTAATTTTGTAATCTTTATTATTAGGTATTAAAAAAGAGAAAATTCTACACTAGTAAAAAATCAGTTTGGGATTTTTTTATGCTTTTCAAGTAGCTCTTTACCCCTATTAAGAAATACTTTGCAATTAATATAATATGTAATTAATACTTAAATATCATACAAGTCTAAGTCTATCATAAATTGTAATAATGGACACAGTGTTGATATTTAAATTGATCATTAGAATTTCATGATATTTAAGACCAAGATAAAGGTCAACACAGACAAAAAAAATTCTTTGCCCAGGTGCTGGACAAATTATCTTTTTGTGCTTTTGGGTCTATTCAGACCGAGAGCAGAATGCTATAGAAGCTGTGATACTTCTTTGAATGACTTGAACTATGCATTTCTTTATTTTCAAGGTTTTGAGATGGGTGGGTGTATTTCTATTTTAAACAAGTAGCTTAGATTTTCCTTGGCATTATAACACACTTTCTGTAGTTGTTGCTTTTAAACTTCAAGCGTTGTTTGGCTTTTTCCCTAAAGTTAACACTAGCACGTATTTCAATCGTTAGCTGTAGTTAACAAAGTTTTTTGTCTAGGTGAATGTTCATTTTTTGCTGGTGATTACTACTTTGAAAGCTGCCTGTTAAAGAAATGTTTTTGCATCGGCAGTCTCAGGCTCTGCTGATTTTTCCAGTAAGGTGGTAGAAGTACTTGAATTACTATTTTTAAAGAAAAGAAGAGGAGGAATTAGTGAGTTTTGTATACATTTGGACTACTTCATCTTGGCTGACACAGATTTGGAAATCCAAGAGATTTCCGCCACAACAGACCAGAGGCTGCACAACCAAGCCAGTGCATCTAGGAAGCAAGCGACCTAACTGTGTCTGTCCTGCTCAGTGCATTTATATATGTACAGTTACTTCATCACAATTTGAATGTGCTGGAACTACTCCACACATGCTGTTCTTGGTAGTACGTATAAAGAGGGGTTCAGTTCCTTGCACACTTCTCTACAGCCTGAGAGACTTTCACATTTTATACTGCTGAGTTGCAGAAATACATACATGGTGATTTGATTCTATTATTAAATGCCTTCTCAAGTCCTTGAGCAGCGTATTTGGGATCCAGTTACTTCTTCTAATGGAAGGATAAAGGAATAACTCAAACATTAGCTGATCCTATGCACTCAATGACCAGGGTGGTACTGTTTATTTTGATGTTACATTCACTGGACTGGATACATTGCCTCACTGTCCCATGGGCTCTGTCTAGTTTGTCTCTCTGTACCTAAAATGTTTTTAGAGTTGGTCATTTCTGACCTTTTCAAGTAATATACATCTGGGTAATCTGCTCCTTTTTCCTCTCAAGTTCAAAATCCTCATCATTTCCATTTACCGAAGCAGAAACAAACTCTTGACTCTACTCAGTATTTCCACAAAATTTAGTCCATTCATTATTTAGATTAAGGCATCAGCCTTAGTCTCCGCAGTGCAAAGCCCAGAGTCAAGGACATCCTGATGTTCGCTATTGCGAATTCATATAAAGAGCCTCTAGGAACCAAGCAAGGGTTCCCATTCTAGGGAGGATGGGCCTAATCACCTTATGGTTTAACACACTGACTTTTTTACTCTCTGACCACTTTTTCCAGTGTGACCCAATTGATTTGAAAATGTCAGCATACAGCGAAATAATGACAACCGAGTGAGATATACACCGTTCCGTTATCTGTATTAACCTTTTTTAAAACCTGTGTATAACTGTAGAAACTGTGTAATACCTAAACTGGATTTTGATTATCAGTTGTAGTTCAGTAATTGTTATGTTAAAAACGTGCATGGACACAGATATTCCTTACAAGGAGAGTATTCTCCCTTTGGAGAAATGGGTTTTTTCACCTGCTGAGGTGAGTGAAAAAATGGCAGCAGTGACACCAACACCTACTCAGCTTTCTCTTTGAATTAAGTATCTCACAGAAATGAAAAGACTTTCACAAAGATGCATCTCCTTTTTGTCTTAGGATGTATGGCCACAGCATTAACAGGATGATACTGGCTAACCTCTGTGTTTGGGTCAAGCTGTTATGAAAGCAAAACCTTCAGATCTATGTGGCATATGTACAGCAAGCACTCGCAAGGAAAAGAAATAGGAGAGCTTTCTGAAATGTGAAATGGAGACAAATTTTTGCCTTCTTTGCTGAACATGAATTCTTTCTGGGTTTAAGTCTCTCATCCTACCCTGCTGGTACTTCTTTTTAACTCAAAGCATATATAAATCTCTGTCTACAGAATAAAAACTGCTTGACAAGTCATATTATTATTGAAAGAAAAAAAAACACTACAACACTCAGAATCCTGGTATCAGCTGAAATAGATATAGAGCTATAACAATTTTTTTTTTATTCATGTACATTAAAGTTGAATTAATGTCAGTGGTATGTATGAAGAGTAAGGAACATATACTACTGACTATGCTTGTCAATCGCAACCAACAGCATCCTTGCTGGTAGACTTACGAAAAGATCTAATTGAGTAACATTGCTTCTTGAACTAGATTTGTAAAAAGATTTTAAAAATGGCACCTGTCGAAAAAATTCTTCCATCAGGGCCATGGTCCACCGGTAGTGCAGTTCCCAGGATTTTGCTGGATGGCTTATGTCTGCTGCATGTAGAATCAAAGACATGGCTTTGGCTTTGTCTACCCTGTCAATTCAAGGACATGCTCCAATTATCTCAACACAAAAGCAACTATTTAAATTCTTTTCTTGTACATGAGCTCTTTGAAAGACTATAGATAATGAACAGAATGGAAAATAACCTACCCCTCTGTCTGCTGTAGAGTATGTCGCATTGTTTTAATTTGTTGAAAATGACCCGACATATCTGTAGACAAGACCATCTCAATGACCAAGCTACGCAACTCCCTAAGAATAATTAAAAGCAAAATGACTGATTACAATTCATTTATTCTATGTATAGTACATTTGTTTAAGCAGTACTTGTTAATTTATAACTTTCTAAACAACATCACAGGTCTTATTATGTTTTTAAAAGCATTTCAATAAATTATTAACAACTTGAATGTTGTATCCTAAAGGGATTTTTTGAAAGTAATGTAATTCAGAAAATGCAATCTGCAATCATTATTTCAGAGTCTACTCTTTTCTAGCGCATAAACCGAAACTACATGCAGTTCTGTCACCCATTATAAGTCTTTACTTCTTTTCCAAGCAGTAGAGTATTCAAAAAAGCATTTGGTCTCTGGGCTTACCATCACACAAGAGGACATATTTGTGTCTTTTATTTCTGCCCTGATGTCAGTGCAGGGCAGGCATAACACTAAACCTAGGAAGAAGGCTGTGGAAACACTCAGAAGAGGAAGAGATATTACATCTGAAACACTATCAACATTATACCAATATAGGAATATTATGAAAAACTACCCTTCATCTCAAAAATACCTTAATGCCTATTTCATGAATCAAAACAAGTTCGGGATTTATAATTTAGTTATATCTTGGATTTACAGTCAGAGATGTTGGCTTGTCCATCAGCTTTCTATTAAATGAATATGAAAACAGTAAAATAGAAATTAATGTAAGAAAGTGTATTAATTCTCATTGTATACGAAAGTATATTAATTTTGTCAACAATAACTACCAATCTGGAAAATTCTGTTCCCTTGATGTAGAAGGACTGTATCTAGCCCACATAGGAGTCTACCAGGTCTTTATTTACATGCTTTTTAAATGGCCTAGGAGGATTTACGTGGAAGTGTTGCTTATATGTATATTGGGGACAATTCACATCATTAAATATTTGATTATGTAGCATGTCTCTTCATGGGCACATTCCCAGTCTGGCACATTCCCCGTCTTAAGGATGTCAAAGTATCAACTATAAGAGTAGTATCCTACTTTAGTCATTGTTACTGATTTTTCATATTGTATTCATATCTTTGATATACCTAACAGTGCAATTTTTTTCAAAAGAATATGTTTTAAAGAGGTAAATTGCAGTTTTTCTTTAGGGCTGTTAGAATAGTTTGTGATAAAAACTACCAAGACTGCTTTTGAGCCAAACTAATTGCATATTTAAGCTGATTTTTGTGTATTTATTCCTGATTTGCTTTGATGTAACTTGATAAAGACTCAATCCTCTCACTTCTACTCAATAATATGCAGCCATAGCAACTTGTGTTTAGAAAATGCCTTACCTTATCTGACCTCATAATAAGATACTAATTAATTTGCATCCCAACTGTTCCTCCTCCACATTGCTTTGAAACTGTACCCTTCAAACATAGCCAAACCCATTGGTGGGGGTTGGGGGGGGAACAGTGCATGAAAACTGAGGGCTCTGTATTGTTAAACCCTGTTGTTTCTAAGACTGAAATAATTATCACTTGCCCTTTATATGGGAGGCTTTCTTAGGAACTTTCCATGTCTGAACTTTTAAGAGTATTCAGAAATAACCACACTCCTACTACACAAGACACACAGAGAAGCAAAACGCTGCTTCCAGTTTACTCACACTGTCATGGCAGCAGACAAACCCTAATTCTTACCTCCATCACCTGAATAATGTTGAACAATGTAGCACTGTCCTCCTCACACACCTCTGAAGATTTCAGGCCGCTAAAAAGCTCCCAAACAGCAAAGGAGAGGCTCTACACCTACAGTCTGCTGTTGTTTCCTGCCTGCACCCCCAACCACCACCAACAGAGGGATGGAAAACTGAGAACTGAAGGGGAAACAATAAATAAATCTCTGTCAGAGCTACAAATGCTCAGTCTACCACCACTGCACAGAAGATTACTCTTGGAGTTAAACCTTTCCCAAATTGTTTTACCATGGCAGGAGGTACACAGGTGCTGTCATCTGTAGTTCTGTGATAGGAAGTGGTAACTGTATTCACATACAGCTCACAGTGGGTTTTAGGGCCCACAACTGGAAGACTACTGGTTTTGAGTATACAACCTCCATTTTTCTGAAGTAAACTGTCATGTCCTGTGCTGTCATCCTTTCTTAACCCTCCTGTATCTGCATGGCCTATGGATACAATACTGTAAAAAAATAGATGCAAGATGATCTGAAAAAGCGACCTCAATAATTATGTAACAAAGAAGAGACAAGGAGTGGCACGTGAATTTCTCAGAAAAGTAGTTAACCAGTAAACACAAACCAGCTTTTCCTGGATTTGTCCATGACAAAGACATTTAGTCAGCAGGAAACTAAAGAAAAAATGCAAGAACAGGCTAAGATGAGCAAAAGCAAGTTGGGAAGTGAAGAGATAAGGTTCATCTTGCAAGTTATAGCAATCCTGCTTTCCTCAGACACAAGGCTGCAAGGGAAGTTGTGAAAGAAAAGCTGTTCATTATGCATTGGTTTTCAGTCATTTTTGTATAATCAGGCAATATATTGATAACTGTAAACGTAACAAATGTATCATGTAGATGTTATCACTTCAGGTGGTCAGAATCATTGCACAACCAAAACAAGTCTTGGTTCTTTGTGAATAATTGGGACGGTTGCAAGACAAGGGACTCCTGAATAATCCCTTTAGGCGG
>Ga0065711_1042276_pt1 | contig 15510 bp, 8 predicted proteins | sample Hoacrofraction12_FD_59098 | JGI IMG/M metagenome (GOLD analysis project Ga0065711, IMG submission 59098) | Hoatzin crop microbial communities from Cojedes, Venezuela - Epithelial fraction 12 v2 (version 2) | ecosystem: Host-associated > Birds > Digestive system > Esophagus > Crop | place... | reverse complement strand
AAAAAAAAAAAAAAAGCAAAACTCCCCCTCCCCAAACTATGATCCCCACTGCTACAATACTTCGCCATTCTTGAGGAAGGAAGAGTGCTAAGAAAAAACAGATTTTGCGAATCAACTCTCTGAACTGCCAGCAGCAAATGTTGTTAATCATCACCCGCAAATGTTATTAAACCTATTCACAGCTCTGAGCGAGTGGGGGGAGGAAGGAGGAAGGATAATAAAAACTCTCTATCTCTAGGCTTCAGTTTCCCCACCCACAAAATGGGGAAGACAAAACACCCACGCATGTCTCCTTGTGGTGTTCTGACATGTTACACACATGGAAACCCGGTCCTTGTGCAGTATCACTACGGCGTGTGCCATACTGCTTAATTTTGTCGCTCTTTTTACCTCCAGTACGCAGCATTCAGGCTTCATCACTGTACGCACAGGAAACAATACAAATGGATGCAAGGAGTCCACACAGAATTACAAGAGGGAAAAAATCTGCCCATTTAAAGTGCAGAAGGAGACCAGAAATATTGAACAGTTTTTAATAAACCATTTGCAACTGCATGCAGAAGCGGGACAAAAAAGCCATTGTCTCACAGGACTAGAATGAAGGGCCTTGTTAGCTGTGGACTGCATTGCACTTGGTATCTGGTCTGTCATCTCGCTATCAGCCTGAGCAACCAAGCACGGGGAAGAGCATGCTAGCTTAAGAGGGCTTGGAAGAAAAGCTTCTCCCTCTTCTCTGGCTAGTGAGTCCCAGAAAACCCAGCGCTGCAACTCCCAGACAAGCCACGCAACGCGGAGAGGTGGAGGAAGATCCCACGGATCTCAGCACTGATGCGTGTACACCATCAGTCTCCAGCTCCCCATCCTCCTGAAAACAGAGCAAACGGAGGAGCAGAAGCTGGATTTCTGGGGTGATTTAGGCACTTAAAGACATAAAAGGTACTAGCCTTCATTCTCCCTTCCTCTACCTCCTGGCAAAATTTTCTAACTCAGTAAAGGCAAGAGGACCCCATCACGAATACAAGAGCCTGCTGAAGCACTGAAGAGCTGATCACTCACCAGCTGCCCCTGAGTGATGTACTTTTTCCACCACAGATAAGGACGCATTGCTGGAACAGCAGACAATCCGTAGTAGGAGTACATGAGGACGTGGATAAAGCTGTTCAGCGTGGCACCAAAGTAAGCTGAAAAGGGCAAAGGAAAAAGAAAGTACACTGCATTACCAGGAACACGCCTTTTCATGGAACCTACAGACATAACAAGTTGAAAATGTTACTACTTAAAATATGATTTCTCTTTGAAGAAAGGCAACCCCTCCCCACCCCACCCTGTTTTTCTTCTGCTCACCCAACGGAGTGGCTGAGCTGCTTTGCAGCTGTGCACTTCATACCAGCCTTCTGGTTTTGTTTCCTCGATTTTTTCTTTTTCACATCTACATTACGGCTTCTCAAGGGAACTGAGAAAGCTGATAAAAAGGAGGTATGTAAACACACCCAACAACTGATAGCTTCACCCATCTAATTTTAGGCTTATTCCACTTTCTTCCAGGCAGGAGTGTATTTTGTCATTTATAACCAAAAGCAACGGGTATCTTCAGAACCTGCAAGCTAGCCATTTTATTCGTCCTTGTTTACAGCACCTTTAGTGATTAAAGAAACTTTTAGCTTAGCACCAAATTGCACAGAACCGTGACAACCAAGCAGAACATAAAGCTTGGAAAGGAAGAAGAAAACCACATCACTAGAAATAGCCCAGAAGTATTCTCAAGACCACACAAACACAAGACAGGCTCCAAGCATCTGCGCTTTTGACTGTTGTATAAACAGGGATCGACTTCCCTGGAGAAGAATGTGATTCCAGTTGCACACTTTTTATAAGTTCAGCATTACTCACTGTTGTGCTGACAACATGAAACAAATACGAGTTTCTATGTTGTTTGGCTCAGACAGCAGACTCCTGAGCACCCCAGCCTCTCGGTCTGCACTGCCGGTACCTCACATCCACTGGATTTGACAAGGTTTCTCTCGGATGAGGGTTCAACAAAAGCCAGTATCTATAAGCTGCCCATCTGAACCGCATCTAAGCCACGCTAATGCAGTTAGGAAACTAAATGACAGCTAAAAGTAATGAAATCAAAGAATCAAAGAAAGATTGCTAGAGGTTAGCAGGATTTAGACAGGAGAGACATGGAAATCTTCCACTTAAGATGCATTCGGTCAAGTTCACTAGCGCTCAGGGGACAAGTTTTTAATTCATAGAATCATACAATCATAGGTTGGGAAAGACCTCTAAAGATAATCAAGTCCAACCATCAACCCAACACCACCATGCCTACTAAACCATATCCTGAAGTGCCACATCTACACGTATTTTGAACACCTCCAGGGATGGTGACTTCACCACCTCCCTGGGCAGCCTGTTCCAATGTCTGAACACTCTTTCAGTAAAGAAATTTTTGCTCATATCTAATCTAAACCTCCCCTGATGCAACTTGAGGCCATTGCCTCTTGTCCTATTGCTAGTTACCTGGGAAAAGAGACCAACACCCACCTCACTACAACCTCCTTTCAGGTAGTTGTAGAGAGCAATAAGGTCCCCCCTCAGCCTCCTCTTCTCCACACTAAACAGCCCCAGTTCCCTCAGCCGCTCCTCAAAGGACTTGTTCTCCAGACCCCTCACCAGCCTCATTGCCCTTCCCTGGACACGCTCCAGCACCTCTATGTCCTTCTTGTAGAGAGGGGCCCAAAACTGAACACAGCACTCCAGGTGCGGCCTCACCAGGGCCAAGTACAGGGGCACGATCACTTCCCTACTCCTGCTGGCCACACTATTCCTGATACAAGCCAGGATGCCCTTGGCCTTCTTGGCCACCTGGGCACACTGCTGGCTCATGTTCACCCGGCTGTTGACCAACACCCCCAGGTCCTTTTCCGCCGGGCAGCTTTCCAGCCACTCCTCTCCAAGCTTGTAGCGTTGCATGGGGTTGTTGTGACCCAAGTGCAGGACCCGGCATTTGGCCTTGTTGAACCTCATACAGTTGGCCTCGGCCCATCGATCCAGTCTGTCCAGATCCCTCTGTAGAGCCTTCCTACACTCAAGCAGATCCACATTCCCGTCCAACTTGGTGTCATCTGCAGACTTACTGAGGGAACACTCAATCCCCTCATCCAGATCATTGATAAAGATGTTAAACAAGACCCAAAACTGAGCCCTGGGGGACTCCACTCTTGACCGGCCTCCAGCTGGATTTAACTCCACTCACTCCATTAAAATCATTTGTTATGGCTAGTGGTATAATGAGATTAAATTAAGAAAGTAACATCTCAAGTTACTCGACAGCTAGAAGGACAAGAGTCACTATTAGCCATCTTGCGGCTGAAACAAGCTTCTGGACCTGCCTTGGAAAAGAGCATTGTTTCATTAGAGGGTCTGCAACCACGGCAAAAAGGAGAAAGGAAGGCTGACAGGTGTCAGACCTGGACTACTGGAGCTGATAAATGTCACACTGTCACACAAATCCTTCAAACTACAGAGGCATGCCTTTTCTAGAGGCTCTGCAGGCAGCTTAATATCTGTAACTATCTGCAATAGGTGCAATTCAGCAAAGCAGCCTAACATGGGACAGAACAAACCCTGTAGCTGAAGCTACCAGAGATGTTTGGTTGTACCAAAAGTAAATCAAAACAAGGCCCTTCTTGCAAGCATTCCCCACCATAACCCAGTACTTACAGTGACCACAAGGCACCCAGTTCATAACAAACCACCAAATGTTCAGCATCGTTGCGTGGTGGTAGACATGCAGAACAGTGATCTGATGATTATTTTTCCGCAAAATGAAAAAGAAGGTATCCATGAACTCAATGAGTTTGGAGAAATAGTACCACCAGAGGACGCGTATGATCTGTAAAGGAGGAAACAAGTTTTAGAAGCGTTGCACATTGTGGGGGCTTTCAACCCTTTTGCTATCTAAGTAATTAAAATATCCAGATTCTGTCCTGCACTACTTTGATTGAAGACACTGCTGAGATCTTCTATAATGCTTTGGCCTCAGGTCTCTCCGTAGGAGATCAAGGTACAAACCCATAGCTACAGTTGAAAACAGGATGACAAAGACTGCTTTATGAGGCTATTGCTGTGCACCTGGGGTGTCCTGGGAGAAACTAGAAAAATATTTAACCAGAGTTGGTCCCACAGTGCTCTCTGTAAAGGAGAGTTCTGGATGGTGACCAGAGGAAATCATCACCACATCTCAGAAAGAGAAGGGGAGTCACGACACACAGTGGTTGGATACAGTCTGGAGACCCAAGTTTTTTGAGCTGGGAACACTTGAAAATTTACAGGTAATTACTCGTCAAAATTGTAAATACCAACCACAAATACATTGTGGATCAGCTATTGACTACGCATTGTCCATTGTATCGTAAAAGGAAAAAAAAAACCACAGTTTGAACAAAATCTGCATAATCAATACTGTTCTGCTCTCCACTTACACACAAGCAGACAATTTTAAACGTCATTAGCTATAGGTCTCGATTACGTTACCTTCATATCAGCTTCTCCTCCACTGTGTGTATCCTGACAGAAGAAATTGTATCCTCCTTCCCATACTCCCGTCACCAGCTGAGAAGATCAAAGAACAAAGCGTCATTTGGGGAGAAGGCTGCAACCCACAGCATGTGCAAACCTTGACAGCGGCTCTGCCGAGACATCTGGTGTCAAGGCATCCACAGGCACCCGAGTGTGGCATTAGGTCGGATTCAAGCTCCAAGCGGTGACTGAATCATAGCAGAGGCTGAATTAACAAATTCTTCCAACTGGGGTATACCAGAATAAAAACAGGAGGTAGCATCTTATCCCCACTTGTCCCACACAGCACGTGTGTTTTGCACAGTCATATTCCAGACAGATTCTTAAGAAACATCTTTCCTTCTTGGCTGATGATCTCATTGTTGGAGAAAGTGAATGGCCACAGAAAAGTAAATATATTTTTCTTCTGGTTATTTTTGGAATGAAAAAGCTGTATTTTTAAGAAGTTTTATACACAGAGATCTGACTACAACTTTTTCAACTGTGTAGCACAGCAGATCTTCAGCTTTGCTGTCCTTCACAGCTAGCAACTGATGTTTTACTGTATTTCAATTCTTCAAGATCTTTTTACATAATTCACTCATCCCGAGTGCATGACACTCTTCCCAGTACACCCTTCCTCCGCAGGATACGCCGTTGCCTGCCCAACTTCCTGGCATAACAAATAGCACCTCAAATGTGATGGAATTACTTCTAAAAGTAATGACCAGCTATTAGTCACAAGAGGATAAGGGGGAGCCTGTTGCTGAGACAGAAGCCAGAAGCAAGCTGGGTGTCCGTGTCCCTCCCTTTCACGGGTAGGAGACGGAAGGGCAGGCTGAGGGTGGGACGGAGGAGGGAGTGGGCGCAAGGACAGGCACGAGTACCCCGTTAACATCGCGACAGAAGGGATCGCTGGATGCTGTTTATAATGACATTTTTCTTCTCAGGAACAGCATGAGAAGAGGAGTAACAAATTTAGACAATTCCCAAGTGAAAAGAAGAATTGTCAGGTATCCCAAAAACCATTTTAAAGGCAGAGACAGATTTCCTGCACGAGCAAGTTGTCCATTTTTGGCCTTATCTATGCTTGTGAAGGATGGAAAAAAAAGCTTTGCAAAGCCACAGTGGAAAACTCTTTGTACCATAAGTCATTTAAAATGATCACTTGATTGAAAGACTGCAATAACTGGTACGATTAAATGCTGCTCAGAACTGTGAATGGGAAGCTAATTCTAAAAGGTACAATAAAGATTATCACTTCAATGATCTACCTGTTCCTAATGCTACTTCTTTCATGGCTCATTTTCCCCTTAAATTAGCTTTCAAAATACCCAGTCAGCATTTTTGACCTTCTGAGATAGAATTATTGCCACTATTTAGAAAAAGGAAAAAAACATAAGACCTGGAATTATCTTGTATACTAGAGATAAATCAATACCACCCCGCCACGGCGAGAGCAGGGCAGCCGTGAACATCGAGACCCAAGCAATTTCTCTACCCAAGCAGCCAAGGGAACGCAGCCACAGGAGGAATCCTCTCCCGGCCATAAGAAGACGCCGCTGTGCAAACACACCAGTCTGAAAGCAGTGCCCTGCTCAAGCACCAGCTACGCCCCGGAGCAAGCCTTGCACGAACCGCTCTCAGGGCCGTGTGGCTTCACGAGTGCCTGCCAGTCCCTCAGACAGAAGACCACATTGTGCTGTGCTCATGTTGTTAAGAGCCTACAGATGTTTTCATACAGTTCTCATAGTTCAAGGAAGTGTTAGGAATAGAGGCGTAATCACAATGTTTATATTGTCATTAATCCAAACAGCCTCCATCACTAACCCTGCGGTCCGCAAACTTCTCTCAAGGAAAGGCCAGCATAGCGAAACCCAACGAGCTTTCCCTGCAGGTGACACAGGTTCACTACCCAAAGCGTAACGCAGCCAAAAATGTCTGGATGGATCCCACCTCTGGGAAGGGCAAAGGCACCGGCGTGGCTACAGGCAGCCTCAGCTAAACCCGAGTACTCCCTCGCTTCCACACGAGCACGTAACGACGTGCCAGGAGTTCTAACACTCTCACAGCCACGGCGGCTTCAACGACAGAAGCAAAGCAACATTTGTACGAAATGGTAACATCTTTTACCGTATAAATAGTACAGCTACAAGAATAATTTAATCCCTCCCTTTCCAGAAGGAGCTAAATGGTGAAAAGCTGCTACAGCTGCCCACGAAGCGCTGCTGGTGCCCACAAACCTTGCCTGGTGCAACATACAACATACACAGATCACCCTCTTTCCGAGTCTGCCAGCTGCTCCTTTGCCCGACACCACCACTCCTTGCACCCACAGTACTTTCAACACGTGCCGGAAGGCTTCAGAAAACGAAACCGACTGACCACCCTGAGACCTGACCCTGAACGGTTCCCACATGGCTCTGCTACGCACGGGGCTGGGCGCGCGGCACCGGGGAGCTGCTCACGTGTCACCTCAAAAGCAGTAAGCGGGGGTGTCATAAACTGTCAGCTAGCACACTGAAGTCATTGCTCATGCTTGTTGTGGTCCGCTTCCAGAATGGCCAGAGCTTCCAGCCCCTCCTCACAGCTACTGCACAGCAGGCTGCAGCGTGCCCAGCAACGGGCTGGTGGCTCCTCAGCCACCCCAGGCTGGAGACCACCCTTCCCCGCCCGCTGTCCCTACGGGGCCCTTCACCGTCCGGCTGGCAGGAGCCCAGGCTTGCTAATGGCTTTGCTGATGCACAGCCACAGGCATATCTTCTCTCCAGAAATTAACCTGTCTCAAAAAGGCTGACTATGATAATTTTCATCAGAGTACGCGATTTTTAAATGACACAAAAAGAGACAGCTCCTCCATAACCCAATTAAAATGGTACTCAAAGTCAATGTTAAGTCCCTCGGCTCAGGGCAAAACCCTGCAGTTCGAAGCTGCCTTTCTGCTCAAGCAACTCATACTTCCTTCCCCTGCAGTGAAATTTTCTTTTTTTATATCGCTTTGATTTTGTAATTCCATTGCCGAATTCTTTCAAATGCCATGGCATGTGTTTTTTTTTAATCAACTCTGCTACCAAAATAAACCAGCATACTAACACCAGTCGGACTGGGCTTTAGGAGAGGTGTTGCTGGGGAGGATTTTGCCTTCTCCTGATACAACCAAGGTCTGAGACTCGCTGGCGAGCGGCAGATAAGGGACCCAGCACTGCATCACGCTGTCAAGGCGTCTCTCAAACGCAGACAGATTAGAGTGAGAAGAAACAGAAGTTCACCGTGTCTGATCAAAGCAAGCAAATGCCTGCAGAGATAGGAAACTTTATCTTTACGTGAGCGCAGTCACCTCAGCACAGAGATAAGGGCTTCAGGACCGGAGAGGAAGAACGGGTGGAGGCGAGAGCAGCCCGGCAGCAAGCTGCCACCCGTGGCACCCCGTCACCGAGCCCCGTCCTTCCTCAAACAGAAGGAACAGCTCTTGGGGTGCTTTTCCTACAGCGTATACCCCACCTCCCTCTTCAGGAAAACCCCTGACTTTCTTCAGGCAGATTCGGTTGGGAATTAATTTTTCAGATGGAGAAAAAAAAGACAGCAAAGAGCTCACTTAAGAAAGTGAGCCTTCACCACTGACCAGTTTCCTCAAACGTAAGTCCAGGTGGTCCAGATCCCTTGGCTCATTTTGCTAACAAACACCCCCGAAATAAAATAGGTCTGCATGCCGTACGACTGGGCACCTGTCATTCACGTTGCTTTGCCGAAAGACGCAGCCGGGACTCGCACAGCGAGGCTCCCAGCGTCCCAGGACAAGCCGGCTCCCGGCCGCGGCGCGGGGCAGCGACACGGGTGGAAGCGGTGCTGCTGCTCCCACGGCTCTGAGATACAGCGACCACCCCACACCTCCTGCCCCTCCGCCAGCCGCCCCGCTACGCGCCCTCCCCACCACACAGGAGGCCACCCCGTGCTGCCCCTGCCCCAGACAGCCGTGTTATTTCCCCTCGAAGTCCAGGCACTGTAGATTTATACAGGATAAAACGTGGCTGTTTGCCCCTACTGAGCATCCCCTTGTCCTGAAGCACGGGAGTGACAGGTCAGCCTGGAGAAACCTCTCCCACTCCTCTAGGTCTGCCTTGCCTTTTCCATCGTCTGGGACAAGAACAGTCCACCACTCTGTTCTGCCAGCACCAGAACCCAGCCCAGCCATTAAATGCCCAAATAAATAATTTATAGCAAGCACACACAGAAACGGCTATCTTAGGAATTCCAAATAAGAGGTATAAGATTTCTAGTGACTTTAAAATAAGGTTATATTATATTACCTCAGTGAACCAAATGGTGCAAGTACACAATAACTAGAATTATACAAATCCTACAATGCAAATTTTTTTCCCCCACGTTATTGCATATGAACATTCAGATTTAAAGGTCAGAAAACCAAGTAGGTCATCTTTCTCATCCTGGTTGGGAGGATGCCTCAGTGTAACATCTTGGTTTGGTCATACAACATTTAAACTGAGCTGTCATGCCATGAATCATGACCTGAACCACCACAGCTATAACTTGGGAAAAACTCCAAAGCAGGGTTTCAGGTGTGTTGTACATAAGCTATTAAGGCAGCTTATTTTCAGACAGGCTGCTGAACAAGTTCATAAGTGGTGATGTTTTATGCCTCTCCTCAAACTAGGACTGAGAAAAGATTAATCCAGATGAAGCTCAAAGCGACAACAAGGAAGAGAACACGTTGCATCTCTTTTTTTGAATGCTGCTCTTCACCACTTTATCTCAAAGGTGAGTACACGTACTATAAATTGCTACTGACGTACGGCTGATCCTTAAACGCCAAATTTCCATGACTGATGCGACCCAAGTGAGCGTATCGCCTGCTGTGCGCTGACACAGGTAACTGCGGAGGGACTACAGCTTGTGAGCGTACCTGGAGGCGCAGGAAGCTGATTTTTTTTCCCCTATCACCCGGCCCTTCGGCTCTCTCCCTGCAAACACCAAGCAGCACGGCGTTACGCCAGCACGGCTCCCTGCTTGGCAGCATTTTTATGGCATCAGTCCCGTGTTGCAGAACACCGCTTGCCCCCATGTCTAGCACCTAAGTGCTGTCAAACGCATTTCGTTGCAGCTATCACGAGTTCAATAGCCTCTACAACACTGTAGCTTCGTGTATTCCCATTTATAAAGAGAAGGTTACTATTTACAACAATACCAATGAACACTTCCACACAGCTAACGTTACATTAAGAACAATATTAATGTTGATGTGAAGTATTTCACTATGCAGGAAGGACAAGTCTCAATATTCACTGTATTTCAGTTGTCTCATTCCTTCACAATGTAACACCTATTCAGCTGGTTACAAGTACGACGACTTCTTCAGCATACAACAAATAGTCCTTTCTTGGTAACCAGTTCATTGTCAACAAGAAAAAGGCATTTAGAAGATCAACAGTTCAGATCTTTTGTACTGTTTAAATTTATCAGCAGTTTTTGTAACATGCCTGAACGTTACAGTTATTTTCATTTGGAAACTACTGAGTATTATTCCAAGTATTCAAGCAAAAAAGATTGGCAGTCCTGAGAGTTTTATCCACACTTCGTGCAACTGAAGAAAAGTGTGCACTTGTAAACCCTCAGTAACATAACTGCAGGTTAAAACAATAGATTATTATATCATTACAAATAGTATCGGCATAAAATAATGCAGATGGTGTACATGAAGTCCACAGAAACACTACTTTAGACAAATTAAACAGATGAACATAAATTTTTCTGGATTATAACATCCTGACAGGGAGGTTAGAAATGTAAGCACATCAGGGATGCAAGTTGTCCCAAGCACCTACTGAATCCAGAACAGCTCCCCCTGAAGAATTAAGTATCAAAGTTCTTAATAACCCAGCTCAGTAATTTTTGACTAGGCAATTCATTACACAAGAGAAAGAACTTTAAATTTGAATCACTTCCTATCTAAATACTCACCTTGCAAAACAGTATAGAATTAACTACAAACTTAAAGGAGAATTACAGCTTGCATACACTTCTAAGCAAATGCCAAAAAAAACCAAAGAAAAAAAAAAGAGATTAGTAGTTTTAGCAGTAGCTTGTAATTGCATGTTGAGAATGAAATCTCTCCTTGCAGAAAGGAGGAACAGTTTTGATTAAAAGCAAGCCAGACACCCAGTCATTTTCTGACCACATTTGTATTTACACTGCCACAGTTCTTAATTTTCACTTCAACAACAAACATACAATTCTGAGTAAAAGCAGCTAAAGTGCTCTCCGGGAAGTGGAAAACTTTATCCCGCCTAAATCTTTGTTTTGTTAGGAAAAGAAAGTCAGTCCACAGAAAGTTCAACTCAGTGTAAAATCCATTTGTGTGTTCAGATTTCAACTTCCAAGAAACAGATGAATCACAATGGCGTCGATGCGATTGTTTCAGCAAAACTAAGAGGACACAAAAGAAGCTATTGCAAGCTTACAGAAATAGATGCAAAGAGTGTGTGCATGACTAAAGACATTTAAATAAAACACTTTTTGCACTCCAAACCAAGCCGTAGTTTTCCTACAAAGTACTCTGTACAAGCCACCAGCACGATCTCGTTGAGCGTGACTTCTAGGCAAGGAGGAGTTACTGAAGGAGTAGCCAGGTTCACGCTGAAAGACCAGGCCTTCACGTGCGCTGCGTGAGAGAAGCGCATTTGAAACGTTGCTAACAGAGGTCAGCATAGACGTTTAAGCCTTTAAGGTTTGTGTCATACCATCCTTACAGGTAACGCTACAACTATGGTTTTCTCCCCTAAGAAGTGACATTGAAGAACGATTGCAACATTTCTGCAGATGTTTCCCCAGGTTTAGGAGGACCGTCCTCAGGGATCATTTTCAACACAAGCCAATATAACAGACACTGCAAAACAACCCCGACCCAGCCCCTTTTCTCCTACCTCGTAGAACATATACAGCGAAAGCAGTGTAAGTCCAAGGTTGTAGACCACTAGAACACCCCTGCACGAGAACGGTTGCTTATTCCGCATGTACTTTGGTCCTAGCCATACGATTAGTAAGTACAAGACTGAGAAGATAAAGGTAGGTGTATAGTTCTCCAGAAGAAGCCATCCTTTTACTCTGGGGTCTGAAACAAACAAACACAAACACACCAACACTTAGACTTTGTAAGGGGAAGAGTTTAGTGCATCCAGAAAAAGCTGTACTCAAAATGTTTCTAGTGCCAGAATACCGGAGAAAGACGAAGGAAGAGCAGCAAGCCCCTTCATTAAGGGCCACATGGCTAATTACAAACAACCTTCGCATACAATAAGATTTTAGTTGTGCAATTGTTAACGAAAGCAGATATAATTCTATTCCTAAGGCAAAAACATTTTTAAATTATAACCGCTATTATTTTTAAATACTCATTACCATTCAGAATCGTCGTCCATCTTGAATACCACAGATGAGCTTAAATTCTAAAGAAAAGCTTCCACAACCCTCTCCCCCTTATTCTCTCAAACCAACCTTTCCCGATAGTACACACCTCATTTCCTCACAGAGCCTGCAAAGCCATGGATGAAGCAGACACCTTTGTGTTTATCGGTGGATGATCCCGATAATTATTTTTGGATCGATACTAACCCAATTAGTACTATGTGCTACTTAAAAGGATTAAATTTTGGAGTCCTTGCATGAGCGATGACACACAGAGCAGCCAGCCCTGTCGGCAACATGTCAGCCGCTTGGGAACAGCACATAAACCACCCCAAATGAGAGGATTTCAGGGGAACACTTGGGACAAGTGCTTGATCCTCTGAACCACAGCTGTGTTATCCGTACCCGGCAACAGCACGGCGGTATTTCAATCCTCTCACTGAAGTCGACCCAAAGGATTGAAACCAAGTTTACCAACCCATAAATGAACAATTCAAGTACTGCTGGCATTCACAGCCCTGATTTAATTTTAAAGGAGTCATACGTGGATCCTGAACGTAAGAAGTGAGGCCTTAAACCGTAGGTTGGGAAGCAGTTAAGAAAGCCGAGGAATTGTTTAGATTTACCACCTTTATGGTTCATTATTTTTAAGTCACAGCAAATATAGACCATATGCCAGCACACGCCCTAAGCTGTGCTGGAACATCCAGACTAATTTAAATGGGCTTAGTATGAAGAGAGGGACAACACGGTCACCAAGCCACTAAAAGCAAACAGAAAACACACTTTGACAGATCAGAGGCTTGTTCCACTCCTGTGGACTTTGTTCTGTGAGGAAGCGGCACCACCACTGGAGTTGCACTGGGACAAATAAAGTGGTGGGGAAGATGCTGCTGAAGCCATCAGAGGAAGAAAGCTGATGCCACTGAGCAGCATTGCTATGCGCACTCGTATGGGATGCTGGCATTTAGTCTTCTCTGGTCAGGAGCAGGAGGAACAGGGCCATCCCTACCCTTGCTGGAAGCCCTCATCACGAGGCCACCACTGGTCCCACTGCCTCTCCCTTCCTCGCACTGACCAGGATTGCTGTTCTCCGCCTGTAGAGTTTTTCCCAGTGGAAAGCCTACCAAAGCCATTGTTTCTTTAAAAATGAATGGTTTCAAAGAAGCAATGCTTTCCAAAAACTACAGACTTTTTCAGTGAAGAATTCCTTAGCAGCTCTAGTTATGAGGGCAAGAGTATTCTTATGTTATCAAATTGCCAAATGCACATTAAAAAAAGATTTTTTTAAATAAAAGCTATTACTAAATTCTAAAAACCAAAAGGTGGTGAAGATCTGAGTGAGATTAAGACTAAACAACACAAGCTCAACTGACAGTAAGAAGAGTAGCACCCATGATTGTCACAGCTGAAAAATTAGCAGCACTTCAGGTAAAAAGAGCAGAAGCATTGAACAGACTTTTTTACTCATTACAGAATCACACATTTTGATGCTTTGCAGATACTGAAGAAAGTAGTCACCTGTCAATGTCAGAATGTTAGAAGGAAGCTGTCTCTTATGCTCGAGTACCTGCATTTTAATACCTGTTTTATTTTCGTATTTAAGTTTTGACAAATCTTACCTCTGGGTCCAAGCCAAACATCAAGGTAGCTATTGATTGTTTTATCCAGAAGTTCCATTCTACAACCTACTGAAACGGAAAGAAGAGGAGAAAGTTAGTTCTTCAGCTCACGAAAATAGTTTAACCATCTGAATACCATCTGTTAGAGTTAAAGAAAATACTAATATGCAAAAATTGCAGCAGACATACTGGACATTACCAGCATATATAAAGCACATCAAGCCTGTTCTAGTCTCAGACAGCCACTGGTGGAAGAGCAGTATTTAATCACGGATCTAGATACACAGAAGCTTAAAATAATGAGTTTGGATTACCCTGAAGTTCCTCTTAATTCTGTATTTTGTAAGTGCAAATACAGGATGACATCTTGCACGCTTCCTCTGCAAGGAGGAGGAGAAGGGTTGGACCTGGAGAACACCAGCAACACTGAAATGCTCAAACAAATACGACCAAGGTCTCTTCACGAAGAGACTCGAACAGCTGGCAACGCTAGCTGGCGAGGAGGAAGGAAGGAAGGAAAAAAAAAGCGAAAACTGGCTCTGCTATCACTTTTGTGGATAGGTGACTGATTACAGCTCTGATTAACAGCCCATAAAACTGAGAGATCAACAGCCACCGAACGACAGAGAGGGCTGAAGAGGAAAGGGAGAAAACATTGCCGTTTGTGGCAGGAGCACCTCCATTTCCAGAAACTGCTCACTGGTAAGACGTTACCAGATAAAACTCGACCAGCGTCAGTACTGTAGAGTGATTCAAATGTCCTCTGTCAGCTCCTCACATGGCCAGTATGTACTAGTAGCCCCTGCTATATACACTGGGGTACGCCAGCTGCTGTACCTCCCCAGGCTGAAAGCAGGGAAGCAGCAGTAACACTTCCCAGCAGCAGGGATAACGGTACGCGAAGCTCTTCTGAAGAGAAGAGGAACTCATTTCCTCTTTATTAAGGAAAAAAATAACCAAAAGAAAAAAGGAAAAAACCCTTCCAATTTCCTCTTTTCTATCCACATCCATACCAAACTTTCACTGACATTATTTTATCCATTTTTAACAGGATAGTTTTCACTTCTCGGTGTTTCTCCCCCCTGAAGTACTAACCTTAACAGGAATTTTTAGTTACGGGGAAATAACGTAAGGAGCACATAAGCTGTCAACGTAACCACAGCATAAACTGGAACAACTATGTGAGCTTACATGTAGTTGCTAACAACAAAAAAGTTCATCTCTATTTATTTTTTCATTCCCAGCTAGAGAAACATCTCTCTGGCACCTGTGAAAACCCTGCCTCCAGGGCATTTCTGATTTCTGCCAGTAAAACAAATACTAGGTCCTCTGGTTTCAGTCAGCTGGGACTGACACCTCCACTTCTTCCGAGCCCAGCACAAAAAGCCAAGCAGGGCACAAACGATGCCCTGTCCCTGGTCCAAAGTGGACCAGGAGCCGCTTAGCCCCTCAGGGGCTTCAACTCACCCTGGGACCATGAAAATAGACTTGGACACGGGCGCTCACACAGCGGGGGCACCTCTGTGAGCCCGCACCCTGTGACGGCAGGGTCGCGGGCAGGAGTCTGGCGCCGCGAGCCTACTGCAGCCCTGATTCACACCGGCTTTATCGTCTGGCCGAAGAAGCCCAGCCCATATAAATCCACGCTTCACGAGAAGGTGCATTTTTGGGATTATGTCACCTCGCCGGCTACGACACTCGAATGGCGAGCGCTCGCGTGAACGGCCACGAGAAGTCTATGCTGTGCCACCAGCAGCGCGAACGTCAGGAAGACTGTGAGAAATAAGTATATCATTTCCAAGGAGAAGAAAGTAAGTTATCTAGAGCAAGCTCTTCTTTTTTGTGTCCCCCCCACCTCTCTTTTTTTTTTTTTTTTTAATCGGTCAGCTATTAAATATCGCCAGGA
>Ga0065711_1042275_pt1 | contig 15510 bp, 5 predicted proteins | sample Hoacrofraction12_FD_59098 | JGI IMG/M metagenome (GOLD analysis project Ga0065711, IMG submission 59098) | Hoatzin crop microbial communities from Cojedes, Venezuela - Epithelial fraction 12 v2 (version 2) | ecosystem: Host-associated > Birds > Digestive system > Esophagus > Crop | place... | reverse complement strand
CCAGGGTTTTGATCCTGCTTATCGCCCTGCTTCCTCCATGCAGGATCCTGAACTCGACCATTTCATGGTCACTGCAGCCGAGTCTACCTCCAACCTTCACATCCTCCACCAGTCCCTCCTTGTTTGTTAATACAAGGTCCAGCAGAGCGCCTTTCCTTGTTGGTTCCTTCACCACTCGCATCAGAAAGTTATCATCTATGCTCTGTAGGAACCTCCTGGAATTTCTTGAAATTTATTCTGTAAATACAAAAGTACACCATAAACCTCACTTCAGTTAGTGGAAAATGCAACACAAGGGGAAAAAATCGCAAAAAAGCCGCAAAGTAAAAAAAAACCCACAACAGAGAATAAATATAGTAAGATGGACTCAATTTTCTTTTTGCTCAAGACAGCTAAGTACTCTACTCTCCCTATACAGTACTAAGACTTCAATGCTACTATAAGGATACTTACATCATTTAAGGATTATGTTTAAACTGAGTATGTCCCAGATCCCCCTTTCAGTGTATAAGTACATGCTTCCAGCTGAGCATTATTTGAAAAGCATTCTTCTATTAATACGTTTTTTAGCTTTCTTAATTTCATGTGTGCATTTCACCCATTATATTTTATGGACCTTCCAATTTTCATGAGGATAAGACAACTATTTTTCAAAAGCCAGCCGTTTCTCTTTACTCCTTTTGGCATTCAGTTTATGTGGGCGTCTAATAGAGTATTCATTTGTAACAGTCTCCAAGTCACTTTTTACACTGTTTCTTTTAGGGTGGTGGTGGTTTTTTAGTTTGTTTGGTTTGGTTTTGAGTAACTCAGGCTTATGTAAGTCTTTTTCTGGAATTAAATTTGTGAGTTATGGATTAAGTTGGCCTACTCTGTCTACTACAGTGTTAAATCTAACTATACTGAGCATTTCGCCCTCTAATCCACCAAGTTAGACTCCAAGTATTCAATAACAAGAAAAAAGCAGAACAGTGTCTTTGATTGTATTCAGTCATTAAATCCCAAATTTTATTTCTACATCCCATCTTGACGTGGCATGGATCTTGTCTTTTTGTGGACAGCTGAAATCTCTCACTATTAATACCCCCTAGTCCAAATTTCCAGCTGGTCATTTGTTGCCAAATGCTATTTTTGTTCTGAGCAACAATCAGTATTACTGTCTTACTATTATATTTTTAATATTACAGTAGGGGTACCTCTTTTGCTAGAGCATTTTTATGCTATGATACTTTACGTAATCCTCCAAATACAGAGCTGCTCCTAGTATGTACTATTTCACTGCTCATGTACAAACGCTGTCCAGGCACTGCTATGTCCTGTTATTTGAAGTGGGAAATTGACAATTAGTTTGATTTTGCTGTAGCTTTAGTTTAATTTTGTTATATAATTTTGCATCTGTGTTAAAGTAAGAGTTAAATACTGTTATTTCGTTTAGTTCTGTTCTTTGTAACCTTGCTAACAAAGACTGCTGTGGCTCAAATGTAGTTAACAAGGACTGCTAGGAGACCAACGAAGAGAAACAAGGACTGATAACCAGAACTTTGTTTTTTGTAAGAAACAACTCTCTAGCTGAAACTGGTTCTATGGTTTGGGCCTCAGCCAACACAGATCACGCAGGAATTTTTGAGCCAAAGGTGAAAGCACACAGCAAGGAAGACTACGAGCCTTCATCCAGAAGACCCCCGCAGACGACCACCAGACAACACTATGCAAGTGCTAAGGGGGGGGTGGAGTACAATAATGAATTCTTACAAATAATTACAATAATCCAGCCTACTTAGATAAGCTGTGTAATAAATAGGTGCATGCTTCATGACTCGGCGTGCAAGTTTGGAGGAGCGATCCCCCTTGCACCCGGCGCTACAATAAACATACCTGCTTTATAACTCTTTGAGTTGTGAAGTTGGATTCCGCACATCATATTCGCTCTCCTTCCATCAGGTCTATGGCATGTCTATTATATCAGGGTAGCTTTTTGATGCCAAGCACTCTATCGTTCCATTTTATTTTTAGGATGCCAGAATTCGTGTTGTTCAGCACTAGTAAGTTTTACTTTCACCCACTCACTCAGTATTGCATGCTGCAGTCAGCTGGCATTTAGGTAACTAATTTGCCTACTTTATTTATTGTAATTACTATTTTATTTTTCTCTTGGCCTTTTTAGAAACCTATTAAATGTTGGTCATACCTGTTTCAGTCCTTTCAACTCAAACCAAATGCTCTTCTGCAGCTGTCATTTTTTCTCAATCAGCAGTTCTCTGTGACCTTTTTAATTTTGAGTTGTAACAGTCTGATTCCATTAGAATTATGCTGTCACCTTTTCTTCCAGATCACATGTTCTTTCAAGAGTTTCTGGCATGCCCGAATCTTTCCTCCTTACAAGATTATCTCTATCATGCATGAGACTTCAGAGCTCTAGATACATCCTAGACCTCTCATGTGCAACTGGTAGTATTTCTACTGATGAAGGTCCTTAGCTTCAGCCTTCTGCATAGCATCCTGAGGTAAACCTCTAGAACAACCCTCCTGCACTGGTACCATAAATATCTGTGACTGCTAGTTTTTATTCTTCATCCCAAGAGCCCTATCTACCTAACTCCTAAGGCGTGCAGCTTTCATATTCATCAGACAAGTTACAACTCAGTCCTTAGACCTCGGTTCCCAGACTCAATCTATATACTTAAAAGTAGAAACTCTCCAACTACTACCACCTCCATTTAAAATCTCAAATTTTTGTTCCCATTTTATTGGGAAGCTGCATTGGAGAAGATCTTCTTCTGATGGTTTTATTACTTTAGCTTCTCTTTTGAAGGAATGATAAAGCGTGCTCTTCTCTAGCCATACTCCATGCTGATTAAGCTGATTAGAAAATGATAAGAAATATTCATGACCATAGAAAAAGAAAAAATTCAAAAGGCAAGAAGATCCAAGCTCTTTGTATCTTTACAGTTCAGCAAACTCTTCCCTGAGTCCCCAACTACTGCCTTTTTTCCTTACTCTGAGCAATCTCTTTCACCCTGAGACACAACGCGCAACAGCCTTGCCAAGACTATTCACAATGTCTTACTGCTCCCATGGGAGTCACTGGCTCTGAAGGCACTCACAGTAGCCTCACCTGCCTAAGTGATCCCTAGACATTCACCTAGACCACACAGCCACCTCCTGGTCCTCAAACCAGTCTCACCCTCCTCCCAATTTTCTTTCCTTCCAGGAGGCATCACCTCTTCTTTTTTTTCTTCCTCCTGCTCTTTCCAAAGGAAACTATCACACATGTTGTGTGACAAATGCTGCTCACTGCAGTAAATATATAAAGCCACAAACAGTAGTTTACAGATAGTTTTGTACATCACTGGTCTAACCTGGTTACTGTAAATGAAAGCTTAATACTTATTCTAGGTAAGCCTTTGTTGTCCTATGCTGTAATTTCACCAAAGGTTAAAAAAGAATGGAAAATAAGATGATCTTCATTATGGTCAATCATCAATATCTTCATCACTATTTCCAGAAAACAGAGTGTGTAATGTGTATCTTCTCCCATTATTTTTTCTCTTAAAATACATTTCTACTCATATGTCTACCAGTCCCAAGAGAAGAAAAATTGTACTGCTTTTCAGATCTTGCTCAAAGGTCTCAGCTTTGCTTAACTTCTTCTGAATTATCCAGGCAAATCATGATTTGCAATTTTAGTAGAGTGTATTGTATGACTTTCTTATTTCTGCTGTTCAAAGATCTATGTCTATTTTCCTCTACAACCTTCTACTTCAGATGCATTTCTTTAAGAACCCTGTTTCTCAGAAGCTATTTCAATGAAAGAAGAGAGAGCAAATAAAATAGTATATTGTTCAGAATAACACTGTTAAAATTTGTCTAAAATTAAAAGAACAAATTCTAGAAATCATAGATTTTTTTATTTCTACGATATTTCTGAAAAAGAAAATTAAAGCATGCATAAATTGGACTAGTTCTCCTCCCCAGTACTCATCACACAAGGGGATGCTGGCAGAAAATTCTTTTATTATTTCCTTGAAAATAACTTGATTGATGAGTATTAAAATAAAACTATCATCCTTTAAACTGTAATCAGAAATTAAATTGTCAGGCTGCTGAGAAGTATTGGAAAACTATGAGCAAATCCTTTGTTCTGAATAATAAATCTGAGTAGAACATGACGTCTTCATTATTTTCTTCAATGTCTGTCCTGGTTTTGGCTGGGATGGACTTAATTCTCGTCCCAGTAGTGACCATGTTTTGGATCTAGTACGAGAAGAATGTCTATAACAGGGATGGTTTTAGTTATTGCTATGAAATCAAGGACTTCTCCCAGTCTCCCATGTTCAGAAAATGAACAGGTGTGCAGCTGGGAGGGAGCAGAGCCAGATATCTAGCCCAGGCTGGCCAATGGAAATAGTTGATGGCACAGATGTCATGCTCAGTTTATGAACGAGGGTTGGTGGGGGGGGCAGTATTGTGCACTTCTCTTTTGCATGAGTTCAAATCCATGCTTGTCTGGGAGTTTGAACTTTTATGGGAGTTCAGTCTTTTTTGGAGAGTTTTGTGAAATCTGCAAGCTCAGGGTTCCATAATTGCTACTCAGGGACTGACTGTGAATTGGTCATCAGGTGGTGAGAAAAACTGTATTTTATATAGTTTGTTTTGCATATTCATTATTAGAATCATTATTAGTATTATTAGCAGCTTTATTATTAGTAGTATTAGTATTTCCTTCATTGTCTTATTAAACTTCTCAACCCATGAATTTTATCTGTTGTCCATTTCTCCCCCCCCCCCATCCTGCTGGGGAGTAAGGGGAAGGGTGAGCTAGCTGCTGTCTAGTGCTTAGTTACTGGCTGCCTGGTTAAACTATGACAAAGTCACAAAAGGATTATCAGAGAACTCCAATCCAAAATGCTTACTAAATTTAATTTTCTCTGAAATATTGCAAAATTCAAGGGCTGACTGGAGTGGACAAGAGAAGTGAAGTTGGACAAGAGAACAATCTGAAAATTCATGCAGTTAGAGTAGTTTGCTTGAGGGTATCAGTGAAAATTGATGACAAAAAAATATGCAAGTCATGTCCACATTTAGGTTTGATTTGCTTCTGTAGAAATACTGGTTCATTACATTACATTTAACAGATTCACTTGTATGGAAGTGAGATCAAGGAAAATTCCTGAAGGTCTGTCACTAATCAAGATTTCCAGGACTCTCTATTTCTTATAGACAACTGTTAACTTCCTACATTCAAGTACTTGACACAATGTCACCCTCAATATATACCCTGCATTGCCATGTCTACACTGAGATTTGTATTAAAGCCTGACTTAAATGGTATAAAAATGGGTTTAAAATAGCCTAAATTCCACTTAAATACAAATTCATTTGACATCTGAACGCAAATTACAAGATTGTGTTCAATACCATTCTCATATTGTGTACCAGTGTTCTGCCAAATTATCATACAGTTATGTTCCCAAAGTATCAACTTTATTTTGTGAGAAATACATTCAGTGAAGATTTTTTAAGGATAAAACCTTGTCAAAACTGTATGTTCAACTGAATTGAAAGGTAAAAGGTAATGATAAAAGGATTACCTTCCGACTTCTTTTCATCGGTATAATGACTATTGCATCTAAGGATTAAACTATTTGCAATCATGAAGTTACAAATGCCAGAAAGACCATGGATCAACCTTGTTATAATCTTAAAAAGCTCAGGCAAGGTGAAGGAAATTAAGAGCTATTTTTGGTTGAAAGAAGTGAACATATTGTAACAGGAGAATGACAGAAATAACCAAAGTATTAGTAGTACTAATGCTCTAAAGCAAAGGTCTATTACTTCTCATCAAACACCAAATACCTCACAAGGGTGGCATACTATAATTACTGTTAAACAGTTATCTTAAATAATAATAACCAGATCAATGTAGAGGTGATTCTGTGTGATAACGACATTCAGGCTCTCCGTTTAAATACCCCTGGGGTCCTTATTAAAAATAAAAGTGGGTCATAATATGTATTTAACCAAAAGCAGTCAATTAGGTGTTACTGTCTTATTCAAGCATTGTAAAAAAGGCATGTGACTGTGATGTCACAGGCTTACTCATTTTATATACACAAGCAGATATATGGATATGTTTAGTGATTTACTATTCACATATATGCATGGTATTAAGATATCAATTATATAATTTAATTACATGTCATTATAGTTTTATATGAACAGTATATTATATTTATATTTTATTATTTATACTATGTAAGTATATTTGCTAACATGTAAGCATATTTACCGTAGCTACGTATACATATGCTTGCTTAGATATGCACACGGATTAGGTAACTGGATGAGAACAAGATCCCTGGTAAAACAGGTGTCTGTGAAAATCACAGGTTTCCTTCTTTTTTTTTGTTTTAATTAGTATTATTATTTATTTCAAATAAAGCCTTGAGTCCCTGAAGTCATTGAGCAACGATATCTCTAAGAGGGCCTATATTATCTAAAGAAGGGTTCACAATCCTTTGAAAGCATACATATGCAAGTAAAATCTGGCAGAAACCATTCCAAACCTTTCATCTAAATGTTACCTGCCAGCTACAGTTTCCAAAAGCTGCTTTCTCCCATTGGTCATGCTAAAGAAAACAGATGGATTTTTGTTCCTTCAAGACCCCATTATAACAGTCTGCAACTTTGAGAGGTAAAGGTCAATTTGTCTTTATCTGAAGTGATAGAGCAACATCTATAATGTTCCTTTACCAATAAACCTCCAACAGAACAATCTTAGTGCTTCCTATATCAGCTGACCAACTACCACTAATCTCAATCCTGTTGTTCCTTCAAGGTTTTATACTCTTAAAATCACTACTATTTTTTTAACACTTCTGTGAAATGTTGTGAGTTTGAAAATACAAGGTATTTGCTTGTATTCTTAAACACAGATTTGAAAATCTAAATCACCGAATGCTTTGACTAACATTCTCTAGGTGTTTCCATGTCTGTCAATTAAGGCTTTTAATTAATTCTTGTTTTCAAATCTATCAAATCTAGCAACTTCAACACTTTGTACTTCTGTAAATTAAAACAGAAATTTATGTGCTTATATACATAAATAAGTTTCTATATATGCTTTTAAATATAATTATATATTTTAGAATTGTATTCGATATTTTATATATTTACATATTATAATTGACATAAAAATACATATTGAAAATATAAATATAATAAGCATATAAGTATAATTTTAAAAATACAAATGTAAATACATAAACACATAAATAAAAATGAAGTTTCTAAAATATAGGAAGTTTAATAATGAAGTTATTCACTTATACCATTTTATTTCCTTTACAGTAAGGAAAGACACAACTAGCCAGAGCTCTTTGATATTGACAGTCTGTGATGGTGGTTATACTCCTCTTGTTTCTCTGATTTTCCTTTGTTCCTAGTATTACTTTTCCTGTTGTACTGTTGGAAAAAGTGTGTGAAGAGGAAGAGACATAAGGATTATGAATGTAAACAAAGGCCAGAAAAGTCAGCTAAATTTTCATTTCAAAATTTATTTTGAAATTTTAGGGTTTTTTAAGTTGCTTCCAAATTAAAAGTCTTGTAGCTAAAAAGCCCCACCTTTAAAAAAATTTGGTCAGTTTCACCTTTTTCCCCTCTTCTGTTTTCTGATACAATCAATTTATGTTCATACGTCCTCAGAACACATTCCTTTAGTCCTGTATCAGAAGCCCTATATCTGAAGTAAAGGAATATCTGAAGTATTGCTTTAGTCCTATATCTTTATGGTGGGAGATGTCATCATTTGTGTTGACATTCAAACCACATCAGTCTTGCTGGAACATAAATCTATGAACTAAACTGCTGTACTTGGATCTGAACACTTATAAAACTTGAAGGTAAACTATATCCATAGTATTCTTCAGGCTATCAGAGGAAATTAAAGTTATCTATTACCAACTGTCATAGAAGACAGTATCTGGATCCAGAGGATCTTAAAGAGTCCATTCTGCATAAATAGCACCTGCCCATCAGTTACAGGATGCACATATGAATGGTACTTTCCAGAAGAATTTTTCTTTCATATCTATTCATGAGTCACTTTCTTTCTATACCTCTTTCTTCCCCAGATATAAGTGTTTTGAAGCTTCAAGCATGCTTATGGAGATTTCTTTTGTGATTTGTACTTCCCTTATGTAGTTTCCAGCACATGAATATATGGGAGCACTTACAGCAAAATGCCAGCTCAGAATATTATTTCATTCATGAAATAAACATTCAGTGCCACAAGGACATACTATTCACAACTTTTTTTGTGCTTGTAATTTTACCTGTTATTAACACTATTAATACAACTAAGTAAAACATTCAGTGTTGATTATTAAAAGCATGAATTTGAAAGAAGATGGTGCTCAAATCTCTGCTCCGTTCTGTTTCCAGGAAACTCCATTGTAAAAAATATTCACCTCAATGACAGCAGGATGAAGCCCAAAAGTGCTATCATTTTTGGCCCTATAACTGCAGTAGGCACAGAGAGGTAAGGTGTATACTTTCTGAAATCTTTAATGCACAGTATACAATAGATCTTCTCATACCTGATTTAGCAATTGAACGAGGCAGATTGGAATACTGTTCCTTCTGCTATACTTTACATGAAGTCTACTGTTTGACCTGTGAGTTTATGTACCATGTGAGCTGGTTGTACTCTTTAGCTTGTTATTGATATGCTTTGCTTTTGAATAAATGTTTTTTTAAAGCTGTGGAGTAGCTTTTTCTCAATTTAAAATGTTTAAGAAGTGAGGAAGAAAGAGCATCAGGTGCATCTATAAACAGTTTGCTGAATATTACTTTAAATGGCAACCTCAATCCAAATAGGAGTTTTATAATTTTCTTATTCCCAACTTCTGTGGGTGAGTGATTTGCTGTCTCACTTGTGTATGAAGCTCAGCAAAATTGATCACACTTGCTTTCCCCAAAATTCTTGAGAGCAAAATATGTTCACAAAAGTATGATCTAGTCTCATAGAAGAAATAATGTGACTTCACCTGCATATCATTACAGCATAATACCATCATAAAATTTTGGCAACCGATGGCTTACGTCAGGGTATTTAGTTCAGCTGGCATTTTCATTTTAGCAGAAGAGGAAATGGAATGACATATTTTATTTAAATGTAGTAAAAGCTTCAATTTTAAAATATCTTGAACCCAGAAAATACCTAAAACAGAGCTGGAAGTTTGCAGTAGGGAAATATAGTCAATACCTAAAAAGATTATATATAAATGCACTTTAAAAGATAGTTCATGATATATAATAGGCCATGTTGTTTCTTCATGTTTTTTATATCTGTTTAGTTTGTGTCCATATCAAGAGCTCACTCTTAAAAAGATCAGAATAGCTAAGTTTCTAATTAGTTTCTAATATAATACAAATAATTCATCAGTATTCTTGAGTCACTTCACTCCTGTATGGCTAAGTTTCTACAACTTTTAACTGAAGTAATCCTGGTAAATATAACTTAACAGGAATGGTATTTGTATCATTTATTTTGAATCTGTCAAAGAAAAAATGCAATCAAAAAGATACTATTATTATTTATTTTTAATTACTAGATTGCATGTTTGAAGGATAATTATCAAAGACTTGCATTTGAAGAATTGTGTTAAATACCTCGGCAAATAGTTAAATCAATAGTCCAGTGAATACAGTATGCACAACTTGGACAGAGGAATATTCCTGAGTAACCATTTATAATCAATTATTCACTGGAATTTTAGACACCTTGAAGAAAACTCCACCTCTTATGCTATATATTGTGAGTGGACTGAAAGCTTTGTACAAAATAAAACCTTATTACTATGCCTGAAATTAATTCGAGCATAATTTCAAATGACATCCATGGGTGTTACTTAAAAGTTTATCATATATTATACTGCTGAGGATGCATTGTTTGGAGCTCAGAGAAACAGAGGTTTGAGAATACAGTAACAAATATTACCTTTCTTTATGTTAATTTAAAGATACCCTGAGAAATGAAGGAAAAGCAAGGTTTCTTTTAGGTGCCTTAGTACTTTACTTCATTTCATTTGAAAACTCATGGTAGACATGAATAATTATTAGCATTCGGATCAAGTAAAAACTTCTTGATTAGTGGTAGCTGAACAACAAACTTGTGTCATGTTCTCTTAAATAAAAATGTATAATAGATATCACCTTTTATACAAGAATTTGAGGAAGAAATTATTTCTTAACATTGAAGCACAAAAGTATGCTCATTAATTTTAAAGTATCTAATACTTATTCAATGAGGTACTATAAAGACTGTCTTAGAGTATAGCAAACTGTAATGTAAGCTCATAAAAAATGGTACATTTTATTACACAGTGCAAAATTTCCACCAACTTTTATAACATGTTCCTGTAACCATATCAATACATCTCTATCTGAAAACGGACTCCTGTAAAAATATTAACATTTTGTAAATGCAATATATTGATTATCATACTGAGAAGTGCTGAAACACTGTCTAAGCAGGGCTTGGTAGTTACATACATAAGATTCAATAGCATGCACTTACTTATTTTACCTCTGATTTTACAAATACAAACTCAGAAATGTTGAAGGACATTGTTTTTTAATTATTATGGATTCAAAATCCTTGTTTCTAAGGACATACTGGATAGTAGCATTATTGAATCACATAAAAGTACAAAATGAAATTACAGAACTAATTTTCCATTTTTCCCATTACTATTTTTAAAGTTATGTTGCAAATAATAAATTATGGAATTTCTAGCAAGAACAACAAAAATATTTTTCAAATATATTTTGGATTAAGTATACACCTATAGAGGTGGAGGGCTCTGTGTATGTATTTGTATGTTTTCACTGCAGAAATTTGAAGTATATGGCCTGAACCTTCATGATACTTCATAAACTGAGACCTCAACACCCCCCCTTTTTTTAACTTTTACAGATATTTGCAGTCTTTGGTAACTGTGAAAAAGAGGCACTGAGAAATTAAAGGGGTGGAAAAGAATTAGCATCTGAAACTTCTCCAAAATTTTTTTTTAAATTACTATAATAGTCATATTTGGGATAAATACAAACCTTTATCTATGGAAAATACAATAATCATAACAGGAGAAAGACAGAAATAGGTTAGTTGATAAAATTATGCATTGAAAAGGCCAACCCAGTGATTCCACCATTTGAAAGGGAAGAAGTATTAACAGACATCATCATCTGTTAAGATATGGCGCTGCAGTACCTTAAAACATACTGCACGGAGATAGGAGACATCAAAATTAAACTGGTTTTTGAGACATTATAGTTCCATTACCATAATGACAGAGAAAGTTAAATTCAAGTGACTGTCTTGTAGAAACAAATAGCTAAATCTGTGTTGTAGATTTTTCTTATAGTGTATTTAAGAATACATCTGTCTCTTCAGGAAACAAATTACAGTCTCTGGAAACCATGCTCTTCATTCTTTCTACATAGTAATGCACTAGTTGTTTTCTAATGAGTAGCCAGAAATGCACAGAGCAGTTTGCCACAATTCTAAACAGTAACATATCCATATAATAGCTTCTTTAACCCTTTAGGACTATAGAAGGTAAAATCCTAACTGACTTCATATTGAATTAGATTTTGAAAGTATGTATCTTGTTTATACAGATAGTCATAGCTGTATAAGTATCTTTCAGAAAATTCAAAGATTGCAAAATCTAGTTGCTTGGGTTTTCACAATATTTTTAAAAAATAATTTGAATTTATTCTTTAAAATACTGCAGTAAAAAAATGTATAATAACATAAAATTAAGAATACCAGCTATTAAATTTCTTGTGAATTTACAACTAAAAATTCAACACAAAATGACGTATTTTCACAAGGTGTTTCAATTTCATACCGTGGCGTATTCTGATAGAAAAGCTTCTGACCTGCAGTTGTTTTATTAGGGTTTCTAATTCAGTTTTCTGGACCCATCACATGGCAATAACGCTTTTATATTTGGTCTGGTATATATCAGGGAGGCAAGAAGATAATAATTTAAAAAATCACTGTCTTTTAGAATAATAGTGAAAAACTTTAAAAGAAGATAAATATTAAGATACATATGCAAGATATACAAGATACTAACAATCTTTAAAGTATTTTAAAATAGAGTGGAATCTATTTTACTCTTGAAAAGAATACATATAATTTTATTGCATTGTAGAAAAACTAATCTGAGCTTCTGTATTTTCCCAAAAGCTAATAGAATATCTAAAAACATGGTTGTCCTATGATGAAAAAGCTAGATCATAACAGGTATCTAATTTAGCCCAGGCTGAAGGAGTGAAGGACTTATTTGAATCTCTTCCAACTCAATACCATTCCTGTTTTGTCCAGCACGCAGTAATTATTTTTGTGGGATTTTTCCATTTTACTTTACAATAGATTTGAAGCATCCTGCAATCTTTCTGCTGAAGAGTTACATCTGTATTCTACCAAGGCACAATGAATTTTACAAAACCCTGCTCAAATATAGTACAGGGGCCATCTCAGCATGAAGAAAATATTCAAAGAAGGACCATGAGCTGAAAACGAAGCAAATATGTTTCCAGAAGGAGTGTAGATTCCTGAGGATAAGAAAGTCAAGATACAGTAATGTGGGTGTACAGAAGTCTTTGCTAGAAATATCACTGAATGAATTTTTCACCGTGTTTATTATCTCCATTTTTATCTGTTTATTTTTTTCTCTCTGTGAATAGGTAATATGGAACACTTGTAGATTTAACTTTTTTTTAATTTGTTGCATTTAAGGAGTATTAAAAAAAAAAAATTGTTCAATAATTGAACTGTAATGTGTCCAGTAAGATCACTGTGTAGGTTTGTCATACATTACACAGTTCTCCTTAACAACTGAGGAATTCAAAGTGATGTTTAAGATCATTGCATTGCATTGTATTGTATTGTATTGTATTGTATTGTATTGTATTGTATTCTAGTCTAGTCTAATCTAGTCTAGTCTAGTCCATTCCATTCCTTTCCATTCCTTTCCATTCCATTCTCCTCTATAAAATTATAGAATAGTTGAGGTTGAGAGGGACTTCTGGAAATTGTCTAGTCCAACCTCCTTGCTCAAAGCAGGGCCAACTAGAGCAGGTTGGCCTTGTCACATTTGTGCAACAGCTGTGAAAAGTTGTGCTCATACAGCTCCAGCCTACATCCTAAACATCTGCTAATAATGCTTTCAGAGCAGAACAAGAATATACATGTAAGTGAAAGGAAAAGAAATATCCCCACTAACTCTAAAGAAAATACGGTATTGTTCTAGTTGGTGTTCCTCAAGATGGATTAAATTGGAAAAATATCTAAAAATATGCTGGGAGTTCCCAAGTTAAGAACCTGTGCAACTCATCTATGGAGACAGAATTCTTAGTCAGGGATTTGATTCCTAATGACTTTGATTTACCATCAATAACTGTGTTCTTCATCAATGCAATTGTGACTTCCGTTAAGGAGAGGATAATATAATGTTCTTTCTAAATTATATGTGAACATCATATAAAACTGTTCTTCTCAACCCTTTTACTCTCCTTTCTGCATATAATCCTGCTTGATGCAACAACAGTAAAATTGATACTAGTGTTGTGGGAAACAAAAAAATATTTTATCCCCATAAAATAGTTAATTACATTTTATATATACCCGTATTTAAAACAGACCTTGATCTTTTCAGGAGACCATTAGAAGTGTAATGCCTAGTCCACTGTAATTTATTACTGGGTATTCTACGACATCCACATTAGATTTCCTGTCTTCTGTATACAAAAACTCCTCTCTCAGCCATCACAGTTGCAGCAGCTGCTATCTGTTACAAAAGCAGAAGTGTCACACTATTTTCAGTGTGACAGACATCTGATCTTGTTCTCTTTCCAGGAAAAGTCACAGACGCGGCTTGAATAGGGTTATGAGAATTACATCACATGGAATATTTTAATATAGGTTTTTCACTCTCATCAGATGTGAAATGTAAAAATCTCCCAAGACAGAAATGTCATCTGTTCACAACTCAAAGGATCACAAGAGTCTCATAACAGTTGAGATGAAACAAAATACTTTTGCACACCTTTAAATATACACCAATTTTTATGAATGCCTATCTCCAGTAACAAAAGTCTGCCTCTCTTACGAATGCATTTCAAACTGTGTAAAATTAACAGCCCACTAAAACTGGTGTGCGAACAGTCTGAAATTAAGTTTACATATTCAGTCATCTTATTCCAGTATTTTCACAAAATGAATATTCAGCTTTCCCCATTTGCCTGTTGTCATGATCACATGCCATTTTTGCAGCAGTAGCTCATGTGAAAAGTGTGTAAAAATGTGTTTAAGAAAGGGCAAAAAACACCTGACTGTCCTGGGTTCAGCTGGAATAGGGTTAATTTTCACAAGAAGCCAGGAGGGGACAGAGGAAGGACAGCTGACACAAACTAGCCAAGCTGGGTATGTGATAACATGTGATGTCATGCTCGGTTCTTAGTTGGGGAGGAGGGGAGGTTAGTTGTGGCTCAGGGGCACACCGGGCATTAGGCAGTGAGAGAGAGTTGCTCTGTGTTTTCTGTTGACTTTTTGTATAGTCTTATCAATATCATTGTTGTTATTACTCACTTCCTTTGCTGTTCTGTTAAACCATCCTTATCCTGACCCACGAGTCTTGCCTTTTTCTTTCAATTCTTCTCCCCACCCCACTCTGAGGAGGGGCAATAGAGAGGCCACGTGGTCCTTTGTTACTGGCTGGGGCTAAACTGCAACAGTCCATTTAGTAGCCCAACTTGGGGTCTAAAGCACTGGGGTAACGGCAGGGCTGACCAGAGTGTGTTAAAACAACTTGGTTATATTTTGTTATATGCATTTACTGTATTAGTTAAATAGTTGCTGGTCAAAATGTTGCTTTCTTTGGTTATATGATTGTGGTATCTAAATCTTTACATGCAGTACGTATTCATTGCGGTGCTGTTCATCACCTCCATGAAAAGGATCACGACTACAATTTGCTATACTGTGTAATATCATCACCATCCAACACCACACATCATGTCACCTGCTGTGAAAGACCATTATGACAGGTGGACCCCAAAGTCATGGATTAAATGAACTCAATGGACATTTGTCCTGGGTTTGGCCAGAACAGGGTTAATTTTCACCGGACTCCAGGAAGGGACACAGCCGGCGGGTGGGGGCTGACCCCACCTGGCCAAACAGAGCCCGGTATTCCATACCATGTGACGTCACACTGGGTTCTGGTGGGGGGGGCGGCGCAGTAGGGACTGACTCGCGGCTCGGGAGAGCGTGGCGCCGGTCCTGTTTCGGGAGAGAGGGTCTGTTTTGCGAGTTTGTGTCCTATTTTTCTCCTTATCTGTATCGTTGTTGTTACTGTTCCCTCTGTTTGCTGTTCTGTTAAACTGCCCTTATCCCGACCCACCAGTTTCTGCCTGTTTCTTTCCATTCTCCTCCGCACC
>Ga0065711_1042274_pt1 | contig 15510 bp, 16 predicted proteins | sample Hoacrofraction12_FD_59098 | JGI IMG/M metagenome (GOLD analysis project Ga0065711, IMG submission 59098) | Hoatzin crop microbial communities from Cojedes, Venezuela - Epithelial fraction 12 v2 (version 2) | ecosystem: Host-associated > Birds > Digestive system > Esophagus > Crop | place... | reverse complement strand
TCATAAGACTTGTTCTCCAGACCCCTCACCAGCCTCGTTGCCCTTCTCTGGACACGCTCCAGCACCTCAATGTCCTTCTTGTAGTGAGGGGCCCAAAACTGACACACGGTACTCCAGGAGCGGCCTCACCAGTGCCAAGTACAGGCACACGATCACCTCCCTACTCCTGCTGGCCACACGATTCCTGATCCAAGCCAGGATGCCCTTGGCCTTCTTGGCCACCTGGGCACACTGCTGGCTCATGTTCAGCCAGCTGTCGACCAACACCCCAAGGTCTATTTCCACCAGGCAGCTCTCCAGCCACTCCTCCCCAAGCCTGTAGCGTTGCATAGGGTTGTTGTGACCGAAGGGCAGGACCCAGCATTTGGCCTTGTTGAAACTGATACAGTTGGCCTTGGCCCATCAATCCAGTCTGTCCAGATCCCTCTGCAGAGCCTTCCTACCCTCAAGCAGATCGACACTGCCACCCAGCTTGGTGTCATCTGCAAACTTACTGAGGGAGCACTCAATCCCCTCATCCAGATCATTGATAAAGGTGTTAAACAAGATCGGACCCAAAATTGAGCTCTTGGGGACACCACTCATGACCGGCCGCCAGCTGGATTTACCTCCATTCACCACCACTCTCTGGGCTTGGCCATTCAGCCAGTTCTTTATCCAGCAGAGAGTACACCCATCCCAACCATGGGCAGCTAGTTTCTCCAGGGTGAAGGAACTAGAAACTCCCTAGAGTTGAAGGGTAGAATGAAAAGGAGTGTTTATTCGATGTAGCTGCTTGTCAGCTCCCATTTTACTTGCCAAGAGTGTGCTGACAGCGTAGCTCTAATTCGGATCTGGGGGAGGTGAAATTCCCAAGCATTGCGGATGGATCCATTGCAGCCCAGTCATGTACTTACTAGGACAGGACTGAGAACAGTTTAGTCATTTTCCTTTAGTTCACTTCTGGATAGTAACCAGTTTGATCACAGCTGATGGTCAGCTAAGAGCAAGAGCCCTCCGATTCCCGTTTGACAGCAGAGCTGGCAGACCCAGGAGATTCCCTCCTTGCTGCATGCAGTCCGTAGACCTCTGAGCGTGTTTTACCCATCAGTAAGCTTGGACTGTATACACGCTGTTTGATGCCTGTTTCTGCCACATTTTGGGCTTCAGGCAGTGCCAAAAATAGCTTTGCTTTAGGCTTGTGGGGTACTCATGATCCTGGCAGCTCTGCTGATTCCTTGTAGTAACATGTCCTTCTCGGTGAGCACCCCAGGACCAGGGTGGTTCACAAGCAGGGTGTGACCGGTATTAGGCAGAAGGTCTGTCCTCTCCTCAGACTTCTAAGCATGGCCTGTTCTGACAGCGTGACTCAGTGCTCTGACCAGGAACCGGCTGCAGTCTGTGTGGGTCAACCATAATTACCACAGCTTGTCTGACTTGTGTTAGATTTGTCATTTATTTCCTGTGGGAGCTGCGACGGCAGTGTAGTAATCGGTGTCCCACCACCCTCTGTAAAATGAAGTTCTGTTATTGGAACAGAAGCCTGTATTGTTTGAAGAGCTGATGTTCCTCTAAATCAGACTCTGTGCTTAGCGATCTGGCCGTGTTTGCTGCGTATAGGAACTGTAGGGATCTGTCTTGCCCACAGAGATGCTTTGTGTCCGTGCTCACCCCTACTGCAGCATGTGTCTGTTTCAAGCTCTGCTGGTAGCGACCGCACCGTTTGGTCTGTAAACTCCCAGCATCAGCCAGACGAAGTCTGCAGGTTGTCAGGACCATCCCCGTTGTGCTTGGGGTGTTCCCTGGAGGTTGTCGTCTGGGAAGCTGTTCTGTTGCTTCCCCCTCAGGGCACGCCGAGTTCGGTGATGTGCCTGTGTAGATCCCCTGCTCTCCCAGCCCAAGTCAGAGCAGGACAACCAGAGAGCTTGGTCTGAGAGGTCCATGGGAGTTGCACATCGCTGTCCAGACCACTTACAGTCTCGCAGCCAGACACAGACAATTATTAGGTTTCTGGTGGTTTTAGGGGATTGCACAGCTGTGCCACAAACACTGAACAAGGACTGAAACAGATTGATTTTTGGGGGGCTGTTTTACTGTCTGTTCTCCCTTCTGCCTTCCCATCCATCCTGTCTGGTAACTCCACTTTCCATCCCCAGTTTCCACACGCCACGTTTGAGCTCAGTGCCAAGAGAGGAGTGAGGAGTCGGTCACCCTTTCTGTCCTGCTCCTGGCTCTCCTGTAAGCTCCATGACGAGACCAGGAGCTATGTTAAAGGTGCTCTCGGGGGGATCACCTCTGTTGCCACATCTGTAGCCTCCGCAATTCCTTTGGCGTAGGTGAGCCTGCCCGCAGTGATCTAGTTTTCCTGTTCTTCATTGACCAGAGCAAAACATCTACCTCTTCGGGAAGAGGCGCGAAATGCAGGTTACCAAGATAATGAAGTTCCAGGCTCCAACTATGAATGTCCTTCATTAACAAAAGTTGCCTTGAATTTCAGGTCTGGGGATTTGGCTGTGCTGAGGTCTCAGAGCAACTCACTTGCTAACCTGCTGTTGTTTCCTCTTTAGGGAATTCCCAATGAAAGCTGGAGGTTGACCAAGATTAATGAGCGCTACGAGCTGTGTGATACATACCCTGCTATTCTAGCTGTGCCCGTAAGCATTCCTGATGAAGAATTAAAGAGAGTAGCATCTTTCAGATCAAGAGGACGCATACCAGTGAGTGTGACAAAAGAAGCCGCTCTGATGTGGTGGTGTCGCATACCTTCGGGCCATAAATAATAGCAAGATCAGGCTGAGTGGATTCCAGAGAGCAAAAAAAATGGTCAGTGGACAGTAAAAGTGACAGCAACATGTTTGAGGAGTTAGAAAGCAACATTATCTGCTGGAACTACTGTTGTGAAAGAGATGTAGACTAAACCAAAATGGGAAGATACGATAAACTGGCACAATCCAAACCGGATCTCAGTTCAGTTCCTGGGAAATGCAAAGCAGCCCTAATTGGTTGTTTACAATTATCTGGCCTACTCCGACATTCAGGATAGAGGAATACTTAGTGATATCCTTGATGAACGTGCTTATTAAATGAAATTAAGACAAAACACATTGTTACAATTATGTGAGCGCTAACTGAAAATGTACTGGTTTACTTCTCAAGCCTATAGAAAATCAGATCTGTTCCTGAAGTGCTTAACTTTTACGCGGTGTAACATAGAGTAAGACACAGCCCAGTGACTGCAGGGTGAGAAAGTGTGTTTATGACTCACACAACAGTGAGAAAACAGTCTGCATCATATTTAGAAGTCAGACTTAAACCTATTCAGTCACCTCTTGTTTGTTCAAACTTTGGGAATGCCATCGGAATGAGTGAGTAAGGACGGCAGAGTTCTGTCTTCCATTCAATCATGATTTAACAGAACCCAGCCTTCTGGAACCAGCAGGTCCCAGCACACGCGATGACAGGTAAAACACTTCACTGGTTTAATGAATCCCATTTTTCCGTCATTTCTTTCTCGTTTGTTTCTGAAGGTATTGTCATGGATTCACCCAGAAAGTCAAGCAACGATTACTCGCTGTAGTCAGCCAATGGTGGGAGTCAGTGGCAAACGAAGCAAGGAAGATGAGAAGTACCTTCAAGCCATCATGGATTCTAATGCTCAGTCCCATAAAATCTTCATATTTGATGCAAGGCCTAGTGTGAATGCTGTAGCCAATAAGGTCAGGTGGTTTTTCCTCTGTTAGGAGCTGGGAACGTAACCATTCAGAGCACATTTCCCATCACCGTTTCAAATTATTCCTTTTCTACTGTGAAGAGATTCATATGCAATGATCTGATTCTCTAGACAGACTTTTACACCTGCACTGGTGTCAGCAGGTATCAGTGTGACTATGAAAGGTCTGTTTGGATTAATCCACAACTTGAAATCAGATTGGAAAGGGAGAAATCAAAGTAGTACTGAGGTCAGACTCTAGCACCCTGCATCTTGTGTATCACCATTTTCCACTTCACGTGGCTGAAAGACTGCATCCTCTGACAGCGCCAGAACTCTGTCGCTGTTAACCCTGACGGGAGCAGGGCTTATGCGGCATTTCTTTAAATCAGGCGTTATGATCTCTTAATTTCAACTTATAAGATGGGGATCTTTAATGTCTGGGAAAGTTTCTGTGTTCGTCCTGCTGTTATGTCTCATTGCATCACTCTAAGTCCTGTTTTAATGGTAGAACTGCTGTGATGCACTAAAGCTGAGGTTTTTTATCTCTTTTTTTGTTTGTTTTTGTAATCTGTCTTTCCCGCTACTTAGGAAAGGCAGTTAATGTGTGGGGTTTACTCCTCTATAATAGTACGGTAAATTTGTAAATGACTGAACAGTGACTCTAATGAGCTTGCAGCTTGAATGGGGATAAATGATAATTATAGAGAAAAAGGCGGCTTGTAATGTGTTATTCTTTGGCAAAAATTATAGCATTCATTAGTATTGCAGGAAAGAGATGCAAAGTGCGTGTGTGTAGATGTTTGTTCCCAATTGTAAGACAAATCCAGTGTTTTCTGCCTGCTTTAGATAGCACAGTCGCTGTCGTATTTTGTCAGCTGATATTTGCTCAGGACTAACGATTGGGATAAAATATAAAACATGTTGTTGCTTAACAATTTTTATGTGGGTTTTGTTCTTCAGGCTAAAGGAGGGGGCTATGAGAGTGAGGATGCCTATCAGAATGCAGAATTAGTGTTCCTGGACATTCACAATATTCATGTTATGAGAGAATCACTGCGAAAACTGAAAGAAATTGTGTATCCCAATATCGAGGAGACTCACTGGCTGTCGAATTTAGAGTCAACTCACTGGCTAGAGCATATCAAGGTATGCATGGCTGTACCCACTGGATGTGGCTGGGTAACCACAAGCCCATACCAGTCTGTTCACTGGGAAGTGCATCCAGAAGTAACTCCAGTGCTGGATTTTCAATTCATGGGAAATTTAAAGACTTAATGATTTGTTTTCAGTTCAAAACCAATTAAAACCAGTTTCTTGGAATGGGGAATTTTGAGGAGATGGGAAGAGGGGCAGGAGAGGGGTCTGAAATACTGGGGGATGGTGTTTTGGAAGTGGTGTTCCTGGGTAATGAGTGACTGTGAAAGCCCTGGTTCCAGCGTAGAAGTCCCAGAGCTTCCACGCTCTTGACTTGGGCAGCTTTGGCATCCTGGCGTTACTGCCTGGTCCAGACCAGCAGATGCTGGGAGTTCGTGCCCCATCAGCCTTTCAGGAATCCAAGCAGAACTGGAATGAGTGGGGCAAAATGCTTCAGCTTCTACAAATGTTGGTTTTCAAATGAAGCTCTTTCTTACCTAAAAATGTTCAGCTTGCATTGTCTACCTGCTAATGCAGAAAGGAGCAGTTGCAAGGTGATGGCCATTTTGTGTTTGTGTTCAGACACAGAATGCTCCTGCGTTTAAATCCCGGTCTGTCCAAGGACTGAGCTTAATGCAGGGCTCTTGCAGAGCTGTGCCTGTGCTGCAGTTCAGATGTGTTGTCATCTTGCTGGAACAAAAGATGTGTTCACCAGTTTGCTGTCCTAGCTGTAAAGTAGTGGGAACTGATTTACCATTCTCCTTGAGGCAGATGGAGCCCTTGGTTTGTCCTGTGTTGTCACTAGCCATTTTTCATTTATAGTTTCTGTTCCAAAGAGATTTTGTAACTTTTTTTTTTTTTCCTTGTCCTAGCTCATTCTCGCTGGAGCCCTTCGGATTGCTGACAAAGTGGAGTCGGGGAAGACGTCTGTGGTTGTACACTGCAGTGATGGCTGGGACCGGACAGCCCAGCTCACCTCTCTCTCCCTGCTCATGTTAGATGGCTACTACCGCACTATCAGGGGCTTTGAAGTGCTAGTGGAGAAGGAGTGGCTGAGCTTTGGCCACAGATTTCAGCTGGTGAGTCGCCCTTGGCAGGCACTGAGCAGAAAGTTATTGTCCACCCAGAAGGATTTCAAAGCAGTTTAGCCTTTCCTGTGAGAAGTCTCCCAGCTGAGCTCGTAGAAGAAAGGTGAATGCTGCTGCTATTTTTTTCTGCCTGTAATTCCCGTCATCTCTTAACCTCCATGGAGACAGTCTTGCTTAGGTACACGGAACAGGTGGTATGAAGTCTCTCAGGTGCCTGACTGATATGTCGTGTTCCCATGCTTAGGCGTAAACTAACGCTGTGCTTTGGGTTCAGGATGGGCATTTCTGCTGGGAGTTGGCAGAGACCACTGGGGTACTTTTTGTCTTTCCATTTTTATTTTTTTTCTTTCCACTTCAGGCCTTTCTGAAACTGCTTGGACACCATCATCTAACAAATGCCTTGGTATTGAAGAGGGTGGGGAATTTGGTTATGGCCTTGACCTCACATTTTCTTCAGGCACATTTTCTTTTTGGGGAGGCTTTTAATTGTTCAGGTTAAAGATGAGCAGTTTGAGTCTGGACCAAGGGTAGCGGGTGGTTGTGTCCCTGGAGTCGGCAGAGAGGCAGCTTGTGGGCCTGTGGCACAGCACTTTGTTACGGTTTGCACTGACGGGAATGGAGAGAGCCTTTCAGTCTTTGTTCCTGTTGTGTTTTGCTCGTGGCCGTTTAATTTTGCCAAGGGCTAGAACAAGGTCGGTTTACAGCACGTGTGACTGTGGGTTGCCTGGTTAAATGCTCTGAGGAAGGTGAGGAAACTGAGGCGCTAAGCAACTGTGGTTCTGCTGCAGCAAAACTGTTACCTGGTGTTTGAACGACAAGTATTTTAGCTTCCCTGTCTATAAAGAGAAGATAATGATTCTGATTTCCTTTGGTGAGGGGAGGACAGAATTAGAGAAGAGGTAGAGATCTCTGTTACTTCTATATTCTTGTTCTGTCTTTGCATGGTACTTAGGGCTCCTGGGTAATATATAAGCAGCACTGTACTATACTAGTTACCAGGAATCAGACCTCACATGTCTTACCCGAGGCTGCACAGCGTGGTTGGGGCTGGAGGCCTCCTTCTGGGGCTCCTTTCCTCACTGCCTCTTGAGGTGGCCGGAGATGGGCTGGGTTAGTGTTTGTACAGCGCTTGGAAGCGGCGAGGTGTTGTGTGATGGTTATCGCCGCGCGCCGTGCCTGTAGGTAGTGTTTAGATCCAGCGCGCTGTACTACTGCAGTAGCCAGGACGACAGCTGCAACTGAAGCAAAAAGCATTCTCATTTTTCTCCTTCTGAACTTTAGCTGTTAACTGAAATCAGTGCCAGCATAGCATCTGGAGCCTCTACTCAAACAACTCTTGTTCTAATTTAGCATGAAAATATCCCCATAAAGAAATTTCACTTCAAAGACAAAGGGAGTAGCTGTCCTTTACTCCTTTGCCCACTGTTATGGACAAAGCACAATCAGGACTCATTTGAACCTACTGAAAGCTGTTGGCAATGGCTTGGGTGACCGAGAGGAAACCCCAGTGGTTTCCCCGTGAAGCCCCCGTGTGACTTATGTTCTTTGCTCTTTTTCAGAGGGTTGGCCATGGAGATAAGAATCATGCAGATGCAGATCGCTCTCCTGTCTTCCTCCAGTTCATCGACTGCGTCTGGCAAATGACAAGACAGGTAAATTGCTGGGGGTCACACGTGTCCACACAGCCACTGTACCACAATGTGGCAGTGTCTGGCCATGGAAGTAATTTCCAAGCCGACCTTCACAGGCTTCCCTTCCTGGGCTTCTGCTCTTGCCTTGACTCTGGCAGCAAGTTTCCGGGGAGTCTGTTTAGCAAAGAGCCTGCATGCACAAGTGCACAGGAAGGCCACGATGTCGGCTTGCATCAGATTAGCTAGTTAGTGGGTGCTGCTTACCTACACGCTGCTGTAATAAACGCGAGCTTGTGAGAAGAAGTTTGCCTCACCCCGAAAGAGGGGACAGCTGCCTCGCACTTCCCATGGGCAGGAGCAGACACCCCAGCCATCCTCAGTACCCCGCTGTCCCTTCGGAAGTGTGAGTGATTGAGCCGCTAACAGAAGACTCTAGCGCGGTGGGTTCTGAGAGACCGCTGTTGCCTCTGCTCGAGCTGATCCCGTCACCAAACCTGCAGCAAGACGTGCGTTTGCTCCGTTTTAACTTCTTCTGAAGGCAGGCTCACTGCTGCTGATTCATACGTGGTGTACAGGGCTGAGTTCCTCGCTTCAGACCAGGCACGGCAGAGGCACAGGTCAGGAGAGATCCCCTGTGGTTGCGAGGTTCTTCCCCAGGTTTGTGGCACCTGGAAGGTTTTTTTGTGTCTGCTGTGACAAAACCTGCATCACTTGGCAAATGTCAGCCATGGTCAGGCAGTTCACTGCAAAAACTAGACTCATCGTGGATTAAAACAGCTGAAATGGAAAAGAAGGATGCCACTGTGTGTGAAGCTGTACCGTATCCACGCAGAGAGGGAGGGAGGCTTTTACCATCATCAGAAGTCCCTTTCATCACGCCATCCTCGGATTGCTCCTAGAAGCAGGCATCCAGACCCGCTGGTGAGGTCACGGCGTTCCAGCCAGGTCAGCCTGGGAAGAGAAGGGTGGTTTGTGAGGGAGGAAGGCCTCCTCCCTCTCCATCGCTCCAGCACGTCTGTTGCAGTTCACTCTATGCATGCTTACTGACCCTGTGTGGAGCTTCCGCTCTCCCCATCGGGGGTCTGACCGGTTCTGCGTGGCACGTCAGCAGCAAGCACAGCCCCTGCTCCTGCCGCCGACCCGGGCTGCGTGAGGCCTCCCTGCCGTGCCCCCGGGAAGCGCTGTGTCGCACACACACCTGATTTCTGTTTGGCCCCAGGAAAATTCCGTTTCTTTTTGTGCATTGTTTCACATGTGCTTGAGCCTTTTGTTCACAGTCCTGTTGCGTGGTCTGTCGTGAGGGGCGGGCGTAACAGAGTAAGCTTCAACTTGAAGCAGCATCGAGCATCTGTAAACAGAGCAGTCAAACCTTTCAGACCTCTGGCTTTTGCTCAGAATTCCTCTTTGCACACGTAAAGCAGCTTTCCAAGAGAGAAACTCTTGCTCCTGGACAGAACAAATATGATCCTGAATATCCAGCCAGGCAGGGAACAGGGACAGACCCTGTTTTAGAAATCGAGAAGAGAGGCCAACTCCTTACCCAGACCACAGAGCGGGAGAAAGTTTATTTGCGATTCCCGTTCTGAAATCCCAGCCTAATTTTCTGGTTCTGTCTGAAGTTTCCTACAGCATTTGAGTTCAACGAGTACTTCCTGATAACCATCCTGGATCACCTCTACAGCTGTTTGTTTGGGACCTTCCTGTGCAGCAGCGAGCAGCAGAGAGTGAAGGAGGTAAGGCAGCCGCCGTCCAAGGGGCAGGCATGGTGCTGTGGTTGCTTCAGCTGGCCAGGCAATGCAGGAGAAGTTGTTTCTGCGCTCAAAGATAGTGGTGGATGCAGGTCTGGGTGACACCAAGCCCTCTTCCTAGGAGCTGGGACATGGGGTATTTTCCTCTTTCTGCAGAGTGCTGCCTGTCGGAGACCTTACGTGTCAGAGCAACACCGTTTCCCACAGTCCCACTGCTGTCAGCACGGCTTTCAGCGGCTCACCGGGGGCTGAGTAGCTCCTGGTGTCTCACCAGTAGTTGGAAATGCAGTTTTTCTTTGAACTCCAGTTTTATGTAACCTCCTCTTTGGAAACTGGTACCTTTTTGCCCTCCTTTTTCCTTGCAGTTAGGTTGATTTTAACTACCAAGTGTGTATTGTCATTCTGCACACGCAGCGTACAGCAAGTAACTGGTTGCAACATGCGTGCTTGTGTTTTTCCGGGTGAGGCCAGAGCTGCTGGCACAGGGACAGAGAAGTGGCACGGTCCTGCCACCAGCCAGCTCTGCCGTGCAGTCTGGCCGAGGTTTCTGCCGGGGAGGAGCGTAGAGCCGCGTGCATTCAGACCATTCAAAGACTGCCCTACTCAGACCCCGTCTGGAGTCGGCAGGAAAAGCAGCGACAGTCGTTCTGTCTCACCCACCTACAGATGAAGCATTTTGTCACCGAAAGGTTGCAGCCAAATGTCACAGACATACATTGAGGACAGTGCTGCGGGGACCTGATGTGATTATATTTGACAGCACATCAGTTAAAAAATAAATTCCTGTGATACATAAGTGATAGCATTGTGCTGTAGTGAAGTCAGCGACCCTGTTTCTCTAGACTCCACAGTGATTGCAGAATGGTAATTTCCAGAGAAGAGAACCATAGAATCATAGGTTGGAAGAGACCTCTAAGATCATCAAGTCCAACCATCCGCCCAACACCACCATGCCTGCTAAACCATGTCCTGAAGTGCCAGATCTACACATTTTTCAAACACCTCCAGGGATGGTGACTCCACCACCTCCCTGGGCAGCCTGTTCCAATGCCTGACCACTCTCTCAGTAAAGAAATTTTTCCTAATAGCCAATCTAAACCTCCCCTGATGCCACTTGAGGCCATTGCCTCTCGTCCTATTGCTAGTTACCTGGGAGAAGAGACCAACACCTGCCTCACTATAACCTCCTTTCAGGTAGCTGTAGAGAGCAATAAGGTCTCCCCTCAGCCTCCTCTTCTCCAGACTAAACAGACCCAGCTCCCTCAGATGCTCCTCATAAGACTTGTTCTCCAGACCCCTCACCAGCCTCACTGCTCTTCTCTGGGCACGCTCCTGCACCTCAATGTCCTTCTTGTAGTGAGGGGCCCAAAACTGAACACAGTGCTCCAGGTGCGGCCTCACCAGTGCCAAGTACAGGGGCAACCTGTGTGCTCTTTGTGGGATTTTGGGGGGTTTTTTTAAGGCCTCAGCCTAGTGAAGTACTTAATCTAGAAAGCACTTCAACGCTGGTCTCACTGGGACTATTCACGGGCCTAATTATTCCACTAGATCAGGGCTAAGTCAAATGTTTTCTTTCCTTCCTCCCCCCAATTAAACACTCCAGCAAGTCCTCCAGGAGCACTCTGAGGAGGTGAAGTTTAACTAAAGCATTGAGAGTTGACAGGTCAGTTGTCCCCTTGCTGCCGGTGGGGATTTCTGGTCTGTGGTGGCAGCTGGGTGGGTAAGAGAGGACGTTTCCATCCCAGGGTGCGTGTGTGCCTGCCTGCATCCATGTGCTTGGATTGCAATAACCACATCAAAAGAACGGAGTTTGGGGTTTTTTTAAGCTACAAGACAGCAGCCAGCTCTGTATTAATGACAGGCATACGTATGTGCTGTTATATAGACTTTGTAGATAAATGCTGGGATTCGTATGGGAAATAAAGCCTCCTCCACCCCCTTCCCTTGCAGAGCCTTCCAAAAAAGACCGTGTCGCTTTGGTCTTACATCAACAGCCAGCTGGAAGACTTCACTAACCCCTTGTACGTGAGCTACTCCCACCACGTGCTGTACCCCGTGGCCAGCATGCGGCACCTTGAGCTGTGGGTCGGCTACTACATCCGCTGGAACCCCAGGATGAAACCTCAGGTATGGCTCCTCCGAGCGTCCTGCCTTCATTTCCCTCCCTGCTGCTGCTAGTTCTGGTGTTTTGGAGCGCAGGTCCTTGGAAGCGCAAGTAGTAATGTACAAATTTACGCTGCCACTGCTTAAATCTGAAAACAAAATCCTGAATTTGAACGGAGGAGCAGCACCTACAGGTGGCTGGTGTGGGTGCTTAGCTGGAGCGAGAGATCTGCAGGAGCTGAAGATGCTCGTCAGTCTGCAGAATTTCTCACTTAGACTATGGGGAAAATCATCTGAATTGTCTCTTCTTTACAAGAGAGCCTAAAAGCCTAAGGCTTCTTTGGATGTGGGATTCTAGATCTGAGCAGTTCGAGGCACCAGCAACCTGCTGCATGCTTTGGCTGCCCGAGGCCGCCGACAGCGGGAAGCCGGCGTGCGCAGGGCCGGTGCCCGGGACGGCTGGGTGCTGAAACCACTTCCTACTGCGGAGGGACAGAATCCCTGGGGACAGCCTCAGTGTCCGGCTGCAGCGAGCAGGGTCTGCACATCTGGGGCGTTAGCTACAGGAACCCAGCAAAGGCTTTCCAGTATGATCTGTTTAACAGTCAGCACTATGTGAAAATAGTTAGATAAATATGTATTGGGTTCCCCCCCAAGCCCTGAAATTACATCCAGGCTGAGGTGTCAAGGCCAGTGCCCCCAGAAACGGCAGAGATTACCGTTCTGTAGTTGTCACCTTTCCAAATGCACACAGTTTTGTTTACCCGCCATTACACTACATGCGTTGGATAAAAACGCACGTCCCAAAGCCTGAGCAGCTACTGGCTTGCCCCTGGGCTGGCAGCAGGTGTACACAGCCATGTACCCCCCCACCTTCTCTCAGAGCCGCGGGGCAGCTGCAGCGTTCTGTGGTTCAGGCTTCCACGCTTGCCTCCTAGCACTCAGCTACGCGTTTTCTTGCAGGAACCTGTCCACAATCGCTACAAGGAGCTTCTTGCCAAGCGGGCTGAGCTGCAGAAGAAAGTGGAGGAGCTGCAGAGAGAAATCACCAGCCGTTCCACCTCGTCCTCAGAAAGAGCCGGCTCTCCCGCGCAGTGCGTCGCTCCTGTACAGACAGTTGTGTAACACGGACTTTTTTTGCCAAGTACCTTCCCAGGACCGCAGAGGCAGCTGTTCCGAAACCCTCTGGATTTCCAGCGCGGTGTCTGGGAGATGCCAACCTATTTATTTATTTCTCTCCAGGGTAATTTATTAGTACTGTAGCACTAGAGGAAGCTTACGCAAAAACAAACAAACAAGGCCCCCTATGCAATTAACCTTCTCAGTGGCTAGATCATAACACAAGCTAATTGCACTTGCCACCTAAAAGAAACCTAGCGCTCGCTCTTTGTTCACTCACGTGCTGGAAGTCACTTGGCTTTAAAGGGAGACTGTGCACTGGAATGAAGTACTGTGGAGGAGAAACATCTATTCAGAAGTCTGAAAAATCTCTTTCGAAAAGGAATCTTGACTTTGCACCCGGAGCCTAGACTGCCGCTGGAAAGCCACGAAACCCTCCGCTGCGGGTGTCTGCACAGCAGTGTTAGAGGCAAGCGGCGACAGTCTCTGAAACACAGCACCCTTCTGGCTTTTCCCGTCCCTTTGATCTAGATCACAGGAAGCCATGTAAACAATGCCTTATTTAAAGAAAGGGCAGCTTCTACCGACAAAGCAGGGTGGTAGAGGAGCAACCTACATGACTTTGTAGGACAAAGTTTACATCCATCTCTGCAGCTTTGGAGTCTCGCTTACGGTTTACATTGGGCGTGCCAGGACGCAACTCGAGCGCCTGTTTCTGAGGGGGAAGCAGACCGTGGCTCACCGGGGCTTTCTGCAGCCCCTCTGTCCTCCAGTGCCTCCAGCTCCACAGGGAAGGGGAGGGAACAGCAAGGGGCACCTGTGAACTGCTGGCATCCCTCGTTTCGTTTCACTTGGGTAAGCGTAGTCAGTGATTTTAATGCTTCTGTGCAGGATCATAGTGGTGTACTTAAAGTATTTTGGTTTTCTGTTAACTAATGGAAGCAACTGTGTATCAACCAAAGAAGCCCTTCTGCCTGCATTGCAACTGCCACTTAAGGGTATTCTGCCAGACTAAGCAGCTTAGCCGGTTTCTGAGCCCGATGTTGATGTCTTTTTCCTCATAGCATATTTCAAGAATTAGCATCACCTGACAATTCAGTTTTGTAGAAGCAGGGATGAAAAAACACACTTGGTGGAACCACAACTGCCCCCTTGCCCTTACAAGGGGATGAGTGCAGGGCTGCAGCCAATAGGTTTTACGGCAAAGGAAGTTACATGCGTGCGAGGCCCTTCCCTGCAGGCTGCTTCTCATCTCTGCGCCCAGGGACAGGGCACTGCTTGGTCTGGGCTCCTGCACTGCCCTTGACGACAGGATCCCATCCTGCGGTCACCCGTCTCAGAGCCATCTGCGTGCTTCTTCGCTCACCACCTCTTCCACCAGAGCAGCATTTTCTGAGCAGGTGCGAGAGGGGACCAGTTCACACAGAACACACCGCCTTCCACAAGCAATTTACTCCCGAGGCAGTACCAGCCATTTTCCCGGTAGCCTCCCTTTCCACCTGCTCCACTGCCAGCAGCGTCTCGGTGCTTGCAGAGACATCCCCAGCCACCTTCCACCAGGACGAGGAACAGGCCCTACGGCACCACTGCATTTCTCGTGGCTCAGCAGTGCGGAGAATCCACACGAAATACCTGCCAAAGGAGTTGGATGGGCTTTAAGGTTAAAGGGCAGACCTGCTCCGCCGTACAATCACCATGTGAGATGGTTCATAGCGTTATTCTGTGTTAGCAAATTGACTATGTGTGTATATATTGTTTCTGGAAGGCTGTTTGGTTTCCTTAACACTAATAAAAAATTGATAAATGGGAAAAGTTCCTGTGTTCTTATTGTCAGCTACGTGGGTCTTCAAAGGACTTGGAGGACATGCAAACATTAATAAAACAGCACTGAAAATTTAGTATGTTAAATCCAAATCTCTCATTCTTCTGCAGGTGGTCTTGCAAGATGCTGATGTTCAAACTCTAAAGTTTAGAATGACAGGAAAACAAAATTCATCTGTGGACAAGTTTCTCTTATCCTATACAGACCAGTATTAATACAGCTACAGTGCTTAGCTGCTCAATATTACAAAAATACTTTCACAATAAAAAAAAAAATCAAACAATTTCTGCACTTTAGGGTGCATTAGTACAGTAACTTCCGTATAAAAGCATTCCATTATTCTGTGTGACTCATGTTAAGCCCAAATTCACAGGGATGATTTGGGATCAACTCAACACCTGCTCCTTGATGCTCCCACCCCTAGTACGCCTAATTCCAACTTGGGCACCCCATTCACCACACACAGTGCCTATGGAGCCTGAAGAACTCCTGAGGCCTCCACCAGTAAGGAGCTGCATGGGCACAGCCAAGGAAACACCAAAGTTCACCCGTCTTGGAGCAAGCCGAGCCCCAGAGCTCCTTCCAAAGCAGAATTACTCAGTGGAGTTTCAGCTCCCGATTTTGCAGAAGCTCCAGGAGGAGCTGCTCTCCAAGTGGTTATTCCAGCTACCTGGAGCCTGTGTCTCTAACATCAATGAAGGTAAGGGGGATGGCTCCAGGCCTGGTTAGCAGCTTCTGACTTCTCTTCTGACTGAAGCATAGGAAGTTCCGTCTGAACATGAGGGAAGAACTTCTTCACTCTGAGGGTGGCAGAGCCCTGGAACAGGCTGCCCAGGGAGGTTGTGGAGTCTCCTTCTCTGGAGATATTCAAGACCCGCCTGGACGAGGTCCTGTGCAACCTCCTGTAGGTGACCCTGCTTTGGCAGGGGGATTGGACCAGATGACCCACAGAGGTCCCTTCCAACCCCGAACATTCTGTGATTCTCCCCTCACAGCTAAACCCTTCTGTGCCTCCGATGCAAGCACGGTGGATCACTTACAGGTCATTAATACTCAGATCTCATCTGCCTGCACTGACCCCACAGCAGTCCCTGCCTGTTCAGCTGCAGGGAAGGGCGGACACCTCCGAGCCTCGCCACACAGGCAGCTTGCTGGCAGCTCACACGCACTGGCC
>Ga0065711_1042273_pt1 | contig 15510 bp, 9 predicted proteins | sample Hoacrofraction12_FD_59098 | JGI IMG/M metagenome (GOLD analysis project Ga0065711, IMG submission 59098) | Hoatzin crop microbial communities from Cojedes, Venezuela - Epithelial fraction 12 v2 (version 2) | ecosystem: Host-associated > Birds > Digestive system > Esophagus > Crop | place... | reverse complement strand
AAAAAAAAAAAAAAAAAGAAAAACCTATCACAAACAAGTACTTGGTCTTGGAAACACAATAAAGAAAAACATTGTTCCTAATGCCTACAGGGCCAACTTACTTCTTGAAGCACTGGATTCGTTTATGCTTGCCATTATCTTTGCATTTATAGCTGCAAATTTTACTAATGGCCATGCAATTACCCATCTCTTTTAAATGTTTCTTACACCCAGCCCTGCGCTTGGAGGCCCTGTCAGCTGGAGCTCCTTTGCCCATGCTCCCAGGCTACTGCATGCCCTTATGTCTTTTCAAGAATACATGGCTCGATGTTTTGCACTCTAATTTATACGATGACTTTTCAGAATTGCTTTGTTGCCATATACTCCTCTGGGAGTATATTTGCATGAAAGGAACATTATGAACTGCTTAGTATAAAGACATAAAACAAGTAAAATGACAAACACATGTAAAAACATAGCCATTCCAAATTAAGCTAACTCAAAAACTTGCAGGAGGCCAGGGGGGCAAGAAGGAGGGGAGTTGTGCCTTCATGCCCTCCTCTGGCCTTATCTTACCTGGCAAATTAATGAGTGTACACTCATGTTAAAGAATGAGAACAAGGAAGAACATCCTCTATCCCTGTCTACAGAGGATGAGAGCAGACGGGCATCTGCACTCACTTGAGTATTGCTATGGAGAAGATGGGTAGAGAAGAATGAGGGGGAAGAAAATTGAAAGAAAAAAATAGAGAAAAATAGCACATTGGCTCTTTAAACTTTCTCTTTTAGCTGTGACTGTGTGGTGGAAGTTACTGTGTTGATATAGGCTAGCAGTGACTTACTGTAATCTTTTCTGGAAGGAGGAGAAACAGGGGTAGAAGCTGTGGTCGGAGTGGTGGTTTTATTTCTGGACCCATTCTTCTCCAGGCTGTCTTCATGCAGAGGTGCAGGAAGTGGTGATGCAGCCAGAAAGCTCAAGCCTTGTTGTGTCTGGGCCTCAATATAGCTAGGCTTACTCCAAAAGAAAATATCCTTACAAAATTTTCAGGAAAGGAAAACTGAGTCAGCTGTAAGGAGACCTGACTCCAAACCCAGCGGTAGGGTACAGGCAGTCTTAACAGCCACCGGGCAGTTGTTCAACCTCTGTCAAGCAGCATCTTGAGACAGCTTGAGCCAGATACTAAGATTTGGGGTGTTTTATAATTATAACATTCCAAAATAATGCTAAAAGAGTATTTTCAAAGAAAGTTAGGCTGCCACAAAGTTGGAGGAAAGGTTTCTCTTATAAAGTAAAAACTAGCTAAAGGGTAGGAAACAAAGGGTAAGGCTTAATGGGGCTTTTTAGTTTCAAGGAAAAATGCTGGAACCAGCTTTATTCAGCGGATTGATCAGAGACCTAGTGAAGGACATCCACAGTGAAATTTCCAAGTTCACAGATTGTACCAGACTTTTCCAGCAGCCAAATCTTATGCTGATGGTGAAGGTCCCCAGAAAGACCACAGAAAACTAAATGGGCAAACAGGTGTCAGATCACCTTCAGAGCAGATAAATGTAAGTTAAGGCATCTCGGGAAAAATAAGCCAAATCACACCTACTGACCGCAGGCATGTCAGAAAAAAAGATCTTAAGAGTCATCACTGACAATTTTCTGGTCATCAATAAAAGCTCAAACAGTGTCATGAAAAAGGGTACTGAGAACAAGACAGGGGCCATCATTTTGCTGCTACATATAACTTCAGTGTAACCACACTTGAGTACAGTTCATGGTCTGCTCTCTGCATGTCAGGAAGAAAGCAGCAGAGCTAAAGCAGGTACAGAGAAAACCAACCAAAATGATCAAGCAGATGCCTGACAAGGGAGAACCTACAAATGCTGGGCTCTTTGTGATGGAGAGGAAAATGCTAAGAAGAGGAACAGCTGAGTATTAGAAAGTAATGAAGACAATATCTAGGAAATTAGTTTAAAACAGATTAAAGTAAGTATTTTTTATACTTCTCTAACTTCTTTTGATAGGAGGTTATGGAGGCAGATAATATCAGCAGGTTCAAACCAGACTGGATAAATTCATAGAAAAGAAATCCATGGGTACATACAAAAAGTATAAGGCAGAGGAATACCCTCTTATACCCCCAGTAAACAAATGTGGATACTGGGGGTGGTACAAGGGAAACTGACTGCAAGCAGTGGCCAGACTCATGTGCTCCCATAAGCAGCATCTGGTATTGCCAGAGTCGGAAACAGAGTACTTCGGCTAGAAGGATGATTGCTTTGACCAGAAAGGCATTTCTTATGCTTTTACAACAATGAATTCATGGAGAGAGACAGATGTTTTCAAAAACAAATTATCAAATAAATAAAAAACAAATTCCCAAGAAATTACACTGAGCTGAAATCCTCTCCCAAAGCAAATTTGCTGGTTTTTTTGTTTCCCTTAACTAAAAGAAGACTGATTTCTCTCGTGTCCACACCCAGGATTGCTTGGCAGGACAGCAGCTGTTGGATTTACTGCTTACATTTGTGGATATAATGAGATGGCATCTTATGGACCGAGTGCTGGCTTAACATATGCCAGAGACATGGGAAACTGTGGAGCAAGAGGGAAACCCCTTAAACGGGGAAATCCTCCAGACACTAATGAAGTGATTAACTGTTAGTTTTATTCCATCACCAAATGTGTTTACAAGTTTCCTGACATCATCTTCAAATGTCTCTTTTTTTGTGACAATCCTCTGACACAGCCAAACGCCCTTCCCTCCATTGCAAGAGGCTCCTGCCATGTATGAATATCCTCCTATGTATGAATATACATAGGTGACTTCCAAGTTAGTAAGGAGCTTTCACCCAGCTGTAGGGGGGAGACACATGGGCTGTACTTATCCAACACAAGCTCTGGGATAATCTTCTCTTTCTGCCTCACCACTATTTAAAATCATTGTTTAGACAGGGTGACAGGGAGAGAAAAGGAAGGCTACTGCTCACTTGCAGCTTCTCAGGCTTGCTAAGATTACGAAGTCTGGTCTGAAACTTCAGTTCATTAAAGCCCTTACACCTTGAGAGCTTTATCTTGCTGCTGAGAAGACACCTGTCCTGTACTCACCAGCTGCGAACTGGAAATCACAACACCTCTGAACCATTGGAAGGATTTTTATTAGCCTGGCATCTTGCAGCAGTGAGGCACTCACACTGTCTGTCTGTCTATACATCTGTCTGACAGCCGCTCCTCAGCAACTCTTTAACCTTTTGGTTGGTTTCGAGCATTTTCAAGTAATGGGTAATGACCTCAGCCCTTGGAAGGTCTTACCAGTTTTGTGAAAATCAACATCTGCTAATGGCAAAATATAAAAATTGGGGTCTGATTGAAAAGGATTCAGTAGCAGCCCTAAGAAAACACATCGGATGGACAAACAGCAACATGGCACTGGCTCTGACTGATGGCTCTGCAGCAGCTCGAGAGGGGACTCCATGGGGCTGCCCAGGGAGAAGGGAGAGGGGTTTGCTGAGGACATGGCAAAATGGGGCTTCAATAAGGCAGGGCATAGATCGTCAGGAAATCCAGCTTCATTAGTCCCTCTGCTCACCGAATGAATTTGTTATTAGGACTACAGTGACGTAGGCTTAAGTAGGTCACTGTGACAGTAAAAACATATCATTTTTATCTTCAGCTTGCTTGATCTTCAGCATTTTTAATCCGCAGTATCAGCCTGACTGATTTATTACTACTTATAAGCCACACTGACAAGGATTTCATTTTAACTCCATGCACAAATGCCCTGTTCCTAAAATACAGAAGATGCACATCAGCTATCTCTGTAAACAAGAGATTAGACTCTCCTCTGTTTTTTTGACATTGTGTCCCCATGCCCCCTCAAATATACATGACTGATCTAGCCTCGATCACAGCCATTTTCTAATATAAGGAAACTATATTGGTTTGGGTTTTTTTCTGTTTTCCATTCCTACTGGAAATCTGGTATTTAATCCCTACAGACATAAACCTAGATTGTGTTGCACCATATATTCCCATTCATATCCTATTTATTCTCTATTACGGTCAACTGTATTAGCTTCCTAACAACATGTAGCATTGTTTTTCCTAGCCCTGACTGTATATGGGCTCACTGGCCTACCACCACCACTCTTCTGACTACGGCTTTGATTTTCACACTCACCTTCAAACATAAACAATGATATTCTGACCTGATTCTAACAAGTACAATGTCAAAAAATGTATTTGTATAAAATATGTTAAGGCTGTAAAGGTTGGCTGCTGAATCCTGCAGACTTTAGGAGCCAGGGATCCCTCCTTGCTGACTGCTGCAGCCCAGCCAGGGGCACGCAGGAACTCAGGAGGTCTCTCCGTCCCAGTCTGATGGACGCGGCTTCTGTCCCTGTGTGCAGGCTGGGCCAGGAGCGAAGCTGAGCATCTGTCCCAGACAGGCACACACACACACATACACACAGAGGGCACTAAGGCAGCCAGACATGCAGAGTACCTGACAGACCTTCTCAGCTGCGCTCACATAAAAACCAACAACCCTCACTTACATGTAAGCAAGCCCAGTCCTGTTCCTCCTCTCTGACTGATCAGGATTGAAGTCCTCTATGGAAACATATGAACCTCCATTTTCTAGATTCCCAAGCACAGTCACATTCACAGATCCTCAAATATCAGCCCTGCCTGTAAACCCATCTAATACCCGTGCCCGGGCTCCCTTACCCAGTAAGCAGGTCTCCTCCTACTTGCCAGCCAGTCCAGCCTGGAGTTTGCTAGTAAGCAGAGGAGTGCATGACACACCGTCTCACAAGTGTTCCCACAATTGTGGATCCCTTGAATATTAACACAGCTTCTCAGTCCACCCCTGGGTCCCCTTACCCAGCACAGGCTCTGACCTCTAGTCTTTCCAGATGAGGGCTTTGTCCTGCTCACCAACTAGTCCAGCTTGAAGTTTGCTAGCAAATTACACATACATGTGCACACAGGGTTAAATTCACTGGGGGAAAAATAAACACACTTAGGTATTTACAGGTGCTGGTATTTAGACCTCTCCCACATAAGCATACACCCTCGTGCTGCCAGGTGCTGATACCTAGACCTACAAGCCTTATGCCCACAGTCCCTCCAGCTGGGACCACCCACACCCCTCTTGCACATTGGTCTCTGGTTGCTGGCACCGAGACCTATGGGTCCCTCCTCACGTTGTTAGTACTTAGGCCTTGCAGCACTCACACACAGGATAGGAAGTGAGGTTACACAGAAAAAAAAAAAAAGTTAAGTAAAGGATTTAATAAGAAGGTAGGACAGACTGCAGTGATCAGGCAGAGGCTCATTCAGACAAGCATGTTGAGTAGCAGCTTGCACGAGCAACCAGCCCCTTTAGTACCCCCCTCCTCTGTTTTCCCATGCTTGCTCCTCCCCAGTCCACTCTGATGCCCACCGCCATCTTTCTCCAGCTTTGGCCCTTCCTCTAAACGTCCTATAGTAAGTTTAGCATAGTCCCACAAGCCCCTTCTGCTACCCTACGACGAGGTTCACGAAGTCCCCCTGCACCTCCCCCAACCACCCCAGCCTCTTGGAGGGCAGCCTGGCTCCCCTTCCCCCCTGAAGGGGTCTGGTTGGTCTCACGGTCTCCCTTACCGCCTGCTGTGAGGTTTGTGTATTGGCCTGTTTATTTTACTACTTTCCTTGTTATGCGTTATTTCTTCTGAATTGAAGAGTTTGAGCAAGATAAGGAGGTAGATGGTCCTGCATTCCACAAAATACACACTTTGGGAGCTCTTGGTGTCTGAGGTCGCCTCAGGGAGGAGAGGGATCCGTGAGTTGAGAAGTTCATGACTAAATGGCTTTGTACAAACAAGAGGGAAAAGCCACTGAGAATGAAAAAGAGACCAGGCATCTTAGAATGACATAGGGCTACAGCTTCCCATGTCGTCTTTAAAGCATAGGTTTCACTCTAATTGGTTACTGGTTTTCAATATTTCTATGGTTTTACAATGCAAATTATGGAAGTTGATTCAGAACGTGCAAACAGAAGTTTATCGTGTCACCAACATGCTACTGTGGACAGTACAGGCATAGACAGACAAGCAAGTACTCCATAGTGCCAGAGGAGCTGACTTGAGTAAGAGCTCATCTAAGGAGCTTGGCAGGGTGAAAAGGCACATCTCCTCTGCAAGAGAACTTCAGAGAACGTGTTCCCCTGCTCTCCCTTTCAGTCCTGTCAAAATTATGAGAAAATGTAATACCGTTCCCAAAGGTAATCAGCTTGCAGCTTCAGATCACTCCTCTCTCGTTGTCCAGAAATCCCAGGCAAGACCTGGCTCTCCTGCAAAAGTACCTGCATCAATCATGTTTAATAAAATTGTACAGCAGCTTGGAATTGTGAGACAGCTATAGCAGCTGCTTGATGTGTATTCCTGTCTTGAGTGATGATCTGGAATGAGGAATTAGACTTCTCATTGTGAAAACCTGTGCTGCTCATGTTACTAAACTCATCCTAAAGACCACCCTGCTGGACTACCTCCCCTTTGACTGAAAGCAATGTCGAAGCAAATGAGACATAGATAAAATATTAGGGAAAAACTTTCCATTTTCCAGCATAGTAAGAACAGCGAAGCAATAAGATCAGTCTCCTTGGAAGATTCTGGAATAACCACTGGGGTTTTTTTCATGAGCAAGTCAGGCAAAACATCTCCCAGCAATGGCACTGTGCAGCTGATTCTGCACTAGGACATGGGATTTGACCAGATCAGTGGTTCGCAGGGGTGAGAGACTGAATCAGGCGGTTAAGGCATGGAGATGAGGCTAATAATGTTTACCGGAGATTTGCTGAATAACGCTTCTCTAAGAACCTCATCTGCCCTATCTAGGAGTCTTTTCTTCTCCATAAAGCCTCATGATTGTATTCTTAGAAGATCGCACTGCATTTGCACTCCAATAGACAGAAGGGTGGATGAAGAGTGGTTTTAAACCATCGTTAGATCCTGCCAGTCTTGGCTGCTCAAGCGCCCCATCACAGCTTAGCCCTGGAGGCCTGTCTAAACTACTTCAGTCATTTGGCACTGCAACAGACATCAGCCATGGCCATGCCCCAGGACAGACCACCTACCCTCACAGCGTGACCCCAGGAAACCTTTCCTGTCCCCATTAGAAGCTCTTACTGCTACCTTCACAGCATCTGCTGCAGGGAAATCCCCCCCAAATATATCTGAGGCTTTCTGAGACAGCACATTTAAACCACTGCAGCCAGCGACCATAACAAGGCTGATTTTCTCACCCTAGATATTAGAGTGAAGAGCAGGGGATTTCATTCACTTCAATTCCCATGGGCAGGCTCCAGACCTGCAAGCAGGTCCTCCACAGAACATGATCTAACCCACTAAACTGAACAAGTGCTATGTCTTATACCTCAGTTTACGATTTTAAGGTCATGTATTCTGAATACGTATGCTGTGGTCCTCTTTTCACCTAACATATTCCCTACATTTCCCATTTGTACATCTGAGTCTAGAACATTGCGTTTGGGAATTACTAAAGCCCTGTACCATGCTGCTTAGGCATACCTTAAACAGCTAATACTGTTGTACCACTCCTCTATTCCACCATTACTACACGAAACTGTACAATTCTTCACAACATCTGATTGCGCATCCACTTATCTATCTATATGGGAGGAGATTAGGTTAGAAGAAAAATAAAAGATGGCACAGAAAGACAGAGCACCGCACATAGATGATATATTGTTAAACTTTCTGTCCACAAAGTAAAGAAAAAACAGAAGAGAAACAGGAGAAACAAAATGTTGAGTCTTCAAAAAAATCTGATCACGAAATGAATAAGGGGAAATTATTACTTCTTTTTCTATCCACTTTCCCATCCCTCTCTTCCTCCTTCCTCCCCTCTCCCACAGCAAAAAGAAAGCTAGATATTAACTGCAGCAGAATATTTTTTTGTTTTAAGCTACTAAATCATCATTTCTCCTCAAGAAACATTGATGATTTAACTGACAGTTTATTTTAAAAACAGATCAAGCCTTTGGTTGTCATGCAAGTGCTGTATTTTATCCCTAATGGAAATAATTAAACTTAAATGCATGAAGAAACAAAGAGGAAATAAAACAGCCATCCATCTTTTTCAAAGGTCTACCCAGTGTCTTGACCAGAAAACATGAGATTTTACATAGCGGTCCTATAAAAGCTGAAAAACAAACATTCCATTCACCGTCGTCCTTGATCATTAACAAAGGGACAAGCTTTAGGATTTATGATAGTAGCAGGTACTGCAGTGACAATCTGTATGGTTCTCTATCTTCACATTGTCCTTAAGGGTAATCTTAAAAAAAAGAAAAAACACACATATAACAAATAATTAGGATCAGCTGCAGAGTATAAAGAGCATTCTCAAGTAAAAGTTGTATGAAGCCTTTTTCTTAACCACAAGCTACACAGACTTTTGGGGTACCTGTTGTAGAACGGCCTCTGAATGCCAGCCTGTGAAGCTGCATCATCAGCAGCTTTCGGAGCCGTAAAGAAAAGGTTTTCAGTAGTGACATGCATAGTGACATAGCTTGGTGTCTTTAATGTGGCACTTCTTCAAGTGTCCAATTTTCAAAAAGTGTCAAGTAACCAATCTATGAAAAATCAGTAAGTGTCCTTAAAATATTTCACATGGGGATTATAAAAACAGAGACTACAAATGTGATGAGTCATCCTTATTTTTAATCTCAACCAAATTCTAGTTGCTGCCTCAGGGCAAGTACAATGTTGGTGGTCTAGAAAAAGATCTATGCTTTGCTCAGATGAAGAGCCAGGATGGGTTTAGCTGTAGGTGTCTATAGGTAAATCAGGTGTCTGGGCTCTCATTACAGACAACCGGAGACCCAGCGCTCTGTTCAGCTGTGCATGCAGAGCTGTTGATTGCCATTTGAGATGTCAGAGGTGATCCCACTAAGCCTCCAGCTGCCACTCCAGGAGGTCTTGTATGTGTCCTGTGTCTGCCAGCCATATGCAGATATCTTGAGTACCTCAGGGTATTGCAAATGGCACCAAATCTGTGAGTGGGTAACTGAACTGAACCTCTAGTCAACACACTCAATGAGCCTGATTCAGATCACCACAGGACAGACACCTTAGCTTCTTTCAACTAGCTCACCATTTCTTATATGAAATTTAAGGTTTCTTCACCTGGAGCTGAATCACTCCCAAAATAATTAGCTTTAGCAGACTCTCTCTTTAAGAGAATCTTCCAGATGAGAGTGTTTTATGCTCAGAGTAGCTGCACACATTTACAGTTCCCTCTTGGTTACACTATTAAAAATAAACATAATCTCAATTAATCCAATGAGCAGAGATGGTTTTGGTCCCTCATTCTCATATATGTAATTGACAGTATTGACCAGCCACCTTCCCAGAGAACTCCTGCCTATGCAGGAAAGATGCAAGGAAAATTACTAATTAAAATCAAATACACACTGCATAGCATTTAAGGGGAGAGTGAACATCCACAAGAATTAAAAACAAGGGAACAAGAAGTCCACCACCAGAACTTTGGGTGTCATGAGTCAAAGTGGTTTCACTGAAGTCAGTGGCACTGCATCAATTTCTGCATCTCAGCTGAATATCAGACTCGGTACTGGTTGACACTTTAAATTCCTCTTTAGAAAAAAGAAAGAACCCAAGAGCAAAGGATATAAATGCCAAGGATCTTTCCCTCAAACAGCTCTCCGATGTCCTCCAGCAAAAACATGTTATTTTATATTCACTGGTTCAGCTAAACATTGAGTCCTAAAACATTCACACCCTCACCTTGGTAAAAGCCTTTGCTACGCAGCACGTTGCTTCTGATGTAATATTCTTTGGAACAAGCATGGTCTTCTTGGACCTCATCGGAGTAGGATAGGCCCGGGAGAAACAGCACCCAGTGCACTGGTAAATGGGCGCTCCTGGCTTGGAAAAGAATCTGTTCTCCCCTAGCTTGCACTCTGGACAACCTGCCATAAAAATATAAGGAAGAGACTTTAACTTGGTCTCCAGCTCTTTTTTCATTTTCACAAAGAAAGGGAAAGTGCAGGCCATAAGTGGAAGCACTGGCCACATTCTCCTGCTTGACATCTGCAGAACAGAAAAGCACAGATACCAGAGCTCCCCTCTTCAGGGTCCTTCAACTCTGCAACATGCACCAGCTGTAAAACTAGAGTGTGGCTGCCTAGGTAAGGCACAAGCATTACTGTATCTTTTCTGCTTTTCTAACTCAATTTTGTTGACAGTTGTGGAGGGCTTTTTGTATGGCTGCTACACTAGCTGTCCCTAGAAAACTTCCTACTAGCTACAGATAGGTGAATAGCACCAGCATGATTTGTAGTTCTTCTTAGACATTGCCTTTTTTCAGGCAAGACTCTGTTATCAAGAATTTTAAAAATGCCCAGTGAGATTTTTGTAGCTCATATTTTTCTATATTCAGTTTGAGGCCAAATAAAAAACACCCTAATCTGCAAAAGACCCCTAAAATCTTCCTAATATGCCTCTTGCATAGAATGCTACACCATCAGCATACCATATTCGGTGGTCTACGGAGGAAAAATATTCTGCATACTATGAAACAAAGCTATGGTTCTGCTGTTCCTGATGTTATCTTGCCATTTAGATCTCAGGAGTACAAGAAACCAAAATGTTTCTATTTGACAGTGTTTCAAGGATTAAGATCACCCACATCAACATGAGGACACGGTCATCTGGAAGACTCTTGATCTGGAGAAACCAAGTGTAGAGAAGAAATGGGAAGTATACTCATAGCAAAATTATCTTGATTTATTACACCTTCATATCTCAGTGTCAATAAATACAACTGAATGATAAGATTTATGACTATATTAATAAAACGTGTGAAAGTTTAATACTCTTTATGAACAATCGCCCTATTTCTGAAAGCTGAAAGCAGCTTACCCTGCATGAGAAACTCTCCGTCTGGGAAAGCATGAAGAAGATGCAGAACTACAGACAAAATGGTCAAAGTGACAGCTGCATACTTCCTGTAGCAATCCATGATCTGTCTGGAAATACAAATACACACAGTTTTAAAAGGACTGTTTCGTTTTGGGTACAGTACCAGTATCTAGGCTAAACACTGATACAGCATTCAGGGCAAGTAACAAAGACAATTTAGAACAGGGATCGGAAACTGAAAATGCAATATACTGATGCGCATTTTATAGGATCAGAAAATTGAATTCATCACAATAACAAAAATGTGCCTTTCTTTCTGGCCTTAACAATTTTTTACTGAATATTAACATAAGCCACAGCACATAAACTTCAAATGTCGTAACTGTCTATTTATGGTAGACTGCATAAAGCCAGCAAATGCTTATGGAGAAGACGAAAGAATCTGCAGAATCTGGGACATGGAAAGACTAATTTCAGAGAAAATAATTTCACATCATGACATAATTTTCTGAACCAAGTAGTCAGATTATTTGTCCACACACTGAAACAGTCTCAAGTTGCACCAGGAGAGGTTTATATTGGATATTAGGGAAAATTTCTTCACCGAAAGGGTTATCAAGCATAGGAACAGGCTGCCCAGGGACGTGGTGGAGTTGTAACCAGAGTGATAGAGTTTGCTAACCACAGTGTAACCACAGTGATAGAGTCTGCTAACCATAGCAATGAACAACAAAAAGGGGATGGGGGGGTGGGGATTGATACCAATTAGTGTATTTTTTTAATCTGTATTCTAGTCTCTGGGTAACCATTAATGCTAACAAAATAGTAGACTGTGTTTCTGTCAAAAGAGAAAGATGTGTGTTTTCATGCAGCGAACTGAGAAAACTAGCTAGGACTGCCAAGATGAAGAGCCGAATAGGTAAAAGGTAACCCCGACAGGCGGAGCTCGCGACCACCGACCCATTGACCACCTACCCAATTGATGCCACCTACTCAAAAGAGAACAATGGAAGAGGACGACTGAATCTGCACAATAATTTACATGTGAAGTGAGCAAATTTGTACCAATCACCAAAGAGAATGATAACGAATATATATGGATAAAATGAATATGTATATTTTTGATCTATATCAATTGTGTGGAAAAGGTATGAGGTATGCAGATTGGGTGGAACTATCCCCCGTGCATCCAGCACTGCAATAACAAATGCTTGCCTTTTAACACTACATTGGTGTTACGAGGTTTTATTCATGAATTTTCAGTGTCAGAGTCACCATCCCTGGTGGTATTTAAAAGATGTGTAGATGTGGCACTTAGGGACACGGTTTAGTGGTGGACTTGGCAATATTAACAGTTGGAATCTATGATTTAAAGTTCTTTTCCAACCTAAATGTTTCTGTGATTCTACGACTTCTTTAGTGCAAAAGTCCCCATATACAGATTTTCACAGTCCTGTCCCTGAGTGGGAGAAAGATCCTATGATCTAGGTTATTAGAGAGGCACTACACACTGTGCTCCAGAGTGCCTGAGGAGACACGGTGCCGAGAGAGAGCTCAGGAGGGCTTGGAACAGCACCAGGGCCACCTGTACCATGCAGGATCAGGGAAGCCCCAGGGGTTCAGCATCGCTGCAACCTTCTGGACCAAGATTTGTTCTAGGCTTCATTTTACTGATACAGCAACTTGGCTTTTGGTTTCTGAGTAACAGAAAGGTGGTTTGGTAGAAACAAACTCTGGTCAGCTCAAATTTTTAAAAACTTTTCAATAGATTAATTTTGTGCAAGGCAGCTACAAGCTCCACTGCACATCTGTCCTTCCACTGCTAGCACATGAGATGAAGTGGCCGTAAATAGTGTATCGCATGTATTCTGGGTAATTCAACAGAAATGCAGTTCTGTGTGGTTATGTTTGATCCAGGGCAAATCTATACCACAGGGTAATGCATATCTCTGATATGAATAAGGGGGGAAGCATAACGTTAAAGATGCAGAATATGTAAGTTGTAACTGTATGAATATCACCCCAAATTCTCCGATTGATTTATGTTAAAAATTAATTTACTTTTTTTTTCATTATTATTCACAATAAGATTTCAGGGGCAGGGGGAGGTGACACACAAAACCTCATTTGTCTCCGTGTCCAAACATCAGATGTTTGGACCACATGCAGATCAGCAAGACGCTTTTTGGTAATTACGACAGAACCTTTAAAATTATTCTGAAGCGTTTTGTACCAGCCTGGTCACAGATAAAAAAAACAGTGATCATAAACTGGTCATAAGAAACTGGTGGGTTTTTTTTGAGCCAGACAACTCCTATGTGCTTGCGGCATGGCCCAGGAAGACCTCCCCTACTGGAAAGTCAGGCGGGATCTGTGTTAGGCTAAAGATGCCACATGCTTTTTCAGATCTTCATGTTATAAACTTCTGGTCACCTAATGCTAGTTTTAAAATTCCTGGATTCATCTGAGCTACGAACATGTTAAGAAAAAATACTGAACCTCACTTCTGCTCTTGTCAGTGTTAAAATGTAGTATTTTAGGCATGAACTTTGTAACCTTCCTTGTCAAGCACTAAGCCTCTGTATTGAACCGAAAATTTCATTGTGCACAGTCAAAGACCGTTTTGGCCCAGTCTCTCACTCAGAAAACAGAATTTCCCCCTTAAAAAACTACTTTTCTTCCAAAGCATAGACCTAAGCCCTTCCTTTAGAAACTACCAGGAATGACTCATATCCCATGGTGAAGTAATTGGGTCCGTGGAGAAGTGAGGCATAGAAAGGATGCTGAAGTACTAACTCCCGAACCGGGGCAGCCTGTGCAGGTGACAGAGACAGCACTCTTTCACCAAACCTGGCTGGCCAGGGACAGCTTTGCCTTGGAGGATTGAGTCTCAAGGTCTTTTTACTGTTGAGACAGAGCGTGTTTCAACACAGAGACTTTCCCTGCCCTTGCAGATCATCCTATGAAGGTTGCTGGGCTGCGCACTGGTCACCTCCACCCTGAAGAGAGGGCGTTTGGCTGTAGCTGTGCAGCAGCGCCTGGTTCACTGGCTCCAGTTGTTCCTGACTGGCTTCAGCCAAGCACCTCAGGCAGCACCCCAAGCCCACAGCTCCTAATCACCAAACTATTTACCTGCCTTCTCAGAAACGTTATCTGATCATGCAGATCTCTCCACCTCTGCAGTCACCGCCCCAGGCCCTGCCTGAAGCTAACCAACAGCTTGTTTGGGCTGTGTGTGAACTGCAGCCGCTCACAACATCTCCAAACTCTTGCAACTGCATCTTTTGAACAGTTTCTTCTGTGCCTGCGTAGACCACCTGATCCTTTGAGTTTAAAAGACTGAAACTCACGGAAGAGCATGATGTGCTAATAACTGTGCGGGATAAAGACCCAACCTGACAACACCTATATATAAACCGTTTTAGATACTGTGCTTAGCAAGTAACATAAAACAAACAAAAAAACCCCCCCAAAAAAACCCCTCATTCAATTCTTAACTACTTAAGAGCTTCTCTTCTTCCAGATACACCAGTCAATGCTGCTACTCCATGATAAACATTCTCCAGGGACAGATCAAATTGTGACCCCAAATACTTCTGAAAATGAGGTGATAATGAGAAGGACAATAATGTCAGCAGCAAAGAAACTGATCTTGAGATTTGGCATGGAGGTTGTTTACGCATGCTATACTGACCAGAGAATGCACTGCCAACACTAACCTGGAAAGATGGTAGAAAATCAAATATAATTAAAGAAAGATAGCTTTCATGTAATGGAAATGTATTTTTTTGCGGATTTTGCACCTATCTAGCCGAATCCCTGCAAGGACTGCCCCAATGATGCAGACGTTCAAATAATGCCTCCTCACATCTGGAGGGAGAGGCAAACCTGAGGTGGTCCAAGGAGTGAAGCCACTTGCCTAGCATCATTATGTGAGAGTGAACCTGGAGCGCTGGGATGTGTGCAAAGAGAATATTGATGAGCAGAGGGATGCTCCATTACTGCGCAAATTCTTAGAGATATCTAGGGACGTGAGGCTGCCATGCACAGGTCAGCAGGTCTTGATTCATTGATGAAACAGACGTACAATGCAATCATCAAAGGCAGCAGTTCAGATGGCAGCACAGCACAGCATAGGCCCTATAACGTAGCTTTGAAACCAGGAAAAACTGTCAGAGAGCTCCATCCTTGCAGCAATCAGAAGATCACAACCAGGCAGATAAGGCTGAGACCAAAGGCAGGATGACAAGAACGTGGCCCTTACCTGACTGGGGTTAGCAAAGTGGAAAGAAACAAAGTTTATGGGCAAGACAGATATGCAATGCTCTCTGATGCAATGAATGAAAGCACAGAAGTGGAACAAGCCTCTTTCTTTTCAGTGGTGCCCAGCAACAGGACAAGGGGCAATGGGCACAAACTGAAGCATAGGTAGTTCCATGTGAACATGAGGAAGAACTTCTTCCCTCTGAGGGTGACGGAGCCCTGGAACAGGCTGCCCAGGGAGGCTGTGGAGTCTCCTTCTCTGGAGATATTCAAGATCCACCTGGACAAGGTCCTGTGCAGCCTGCTGTAGGTGACCCTGCTTCGGCAGGA
>Ga0065711_1008613_pt1 | contig 15510 bp, 5 predicted proteins | sample Hoacrofraction12_FD_59098 | JGI IMG/M metagenome (GOLD analysis project Ga0065711, IMG submission 59098) | Hoatzin crop microbial communities from Cojedes, Venezuela - Epithelial fraction 12 v2 (version 2) | ecosystem: Host-associated > Birds > Digestive system > Esophagus > Crop | place... | reverse complement strand
TATGCCGAAACAAGCGTCTGACAGGTTGAGAAGGGGGAGACCGTTCCTTCTGTCCGATGCAGGTGTATTTATATGGTGTTTTTACGCTTCTCTACCCACACCTGGACGGTTCGGTGCTATAGAGTCCCACCATGCGTTAGTTGGGTCCCCGTTGGCTCCCAGTGATTTCTGTGCTTGTGAACCAAGAAACGGTGTTCGATGTATTGGTACGTGACAGGGCATCGTGCTGCCTGCTCTTCCATTCCTGTAGCTATGCTGTGCCTTGGTAAGATTAGTTTTAAATTAAATTAGGTGGCTTTTTAAAGGGTGGACAGAAATTTTGGAGTACTGCTTAGGAGATAATCTCAATGGGAATAAAAAGCTGTGCTGTGGCACTGGTGAGCTTTGACCTCCGGAACTACAGACGAGACCCGGGTACTTCTATCTGTACTTGAATCATGACTAAATACATCCTCTAACTGTTATAATCGTGATCGCCGAAGTGTGCGATCACAAAGAGGGGAGAGGTGTGTTGGGTTTGTAGTCGCCTGTCTAGCCAATGTGAAGTTGCTGTCATGGGAGCAGATTTAAGACGTTTTTTTTCCTCCACAGTTTGGTGGTTTTTTAAGTCAAGTCCTTCCAAGAGAGCCTGACAGAGGCCCAGAACTGGCACACCCTGTGCTGCAAAGCAGGATTCCTGGGCTCACATCCTGGTTTCTGCTGCTCTGGGTGAATGTTTGAAGAGAGATCTGCTTAGCTCTGATTTCAAAACGGGGATCTCGATCTGCAGACTCCTATAGAAGTGCATCTGTGCTTGAAGTCAGGCGCTCTCGAGAGCGCTCAGTCCTCAGGTGCTTCGCTTATCCCTCTGAGAAAGGGAGTGCTAGCTTGAATTTGCTGGAAGGCACACGAAGTGACGATGGAATATAAACTCATGCTCTTGCTCACCTTCTCCCTAGAAACTGTCGTCCTTTGACATCAAAACTTCATCTTGATAGCATTGCAGCTGTTTGTCACAGCTGGCAGTTGTGCAAGACGTGGAGGCGCATCTCCACGTGCTGTCTTTGGATCCCAGAGCGTGAGCGAGCACGGCGCAGGGTGCCGGAGTGGGTCCCGTGGAAGCGGGCTTGGGCTCAGAAATAGAATAGGTATGTTTTAGAGTGCTAGTAAGGCATGACTTAGCAACTGGGTTGTAGTTGCCTTGTGGGCGTAGCTGTGCTGTTTGTGGGATTGGGTTTGTCCATTTGTGCTGTACGGCTTAGGTGGTCGGGCAGCTCAGTTTTTGGTAGTTGGAAGCGTCTGCACTTTTTTAGCTATATACTGGTGTGATGGCATAACTATATGCAGAAAAGCTCTTTGAAGCATCAAAAAGGGAACATACTAATTCTTAGTGTTTTTTCTTTTTAAATCTCAAACTTAAATAATTAAAAACGTGTGTTTCCTCCTGCATTGTTTCTTTTTGTTTGTACAGGATCATTTTTTGATGTAGAAGGAACAACACATCTTGAGCAAGTTTTGAGTAGAAGAATTGCTGGTTCTTGAGCATGAGCTGGCTTATGGTGGCCTGACAGGAACAGAAGTCCCTAGGTGGTGGGAATAGGCAGAGCGGGAAGCTGTGCTGTCAGGTTGCCTTCAGAAGCCACGAGCTTAACATAGGCGATTGGGTCTGAATTAATTGTGGTATTTCCGCAGAATGGCTTGGGACTGCAGACGGGTTGGGAGCAGGCAGTGTCAACATGGTCGGCTTGTCTTTGGCTACCACGACTGTGCCCTCTACGGTTCTGTGAGCCCCCAGGCAAAGTACTACTGATAGCGTCACATTTTGTATTTCTTGTGCATGGTATTGAAGCTTACCTCCAAGCTGATGGCCATGATGTTACAGAAACCATAGTGGAAGGACTGAGGAAAAACCTTGACGCATTGGAATAACGTTTTGTAAGGCTGAAATGCTTTTGTTCATCTCCGGAATGTCAACGCCTCTGTTGTTGTGCAATACTTGTGATTTCTTAAATAAGCTGTTTTGAAATCTGGGCCTTTTTTTTTTTTTTTTCTTTTTAAACATTAGCATGTGTGTTTTGGTTTTTCTTTCTCCTCCTGAAATTTTTATGAGCAAATCTGGATTATGGGTTAATTGATATGAGAGAAAATTAAAAAAAAAGGCAGGGAATGATGCAACAAGACAACCGACCTTTGCATTAAAGTAACGTATTTTTCTGGTGCAAGGTCAAGAATTAGGTTTTGTGTTTTAGAGTATTTTTTTAATGTGCTGATAGGAACTGGCTAAAAGCACAGTGGGCTGAATGCTAATGCTGTGTTGTTTGCTTACTCTGCCTCTTGATAATTTAGGTTTAGCAGTGCTCTTTCTGAACGGCTTACTTGCCTGCCAGACTTTTTTTAGTTCAGTTGCCTGAAAAACATTGTTTTCAGATTGTTTGTTGGCTGCAAGAAGCCTTTGTGTGGATGGATTATTTCACAACGGAAGAAAGTAATCTTGAGTACATATGCAGTGGGTGTAATGTATTTTAATCAAAGAAGAAACTTGTCAATAGTGACATGCTGAAATGTTTCTTTCATGGCTTTATGCCAATTTCTCTACTGGCAGCCTGGCATGTTCTGAACTTTATGCTTAAAAGATCTGACATCATCCTTCCATGTATTTTTTATTAAATTCAAGCAGTATGATGCAACCATGTCCCAGTGATGTGAGACTTAAGTATTCAGCTATAAAACTCCATATAAAATATTCATAGGATGTGTTGATTCAGTAGGGAGAAAGCAAAGGCGATTAATTCTAGCAACATGTGCAGGGCAAAGGAAAGATTAAGCAATATTATACTAAGAATTGTTGTCAAGCAAGGAAGGAATATGTGTGCTCATTCAGAAAACAAAACTAGCAAAAGCATCGTGTTAGATTTTTGTATTAACAAAGATAGTTCAGCTTCAGTTACTGAAGCAAATACTGGATTTCATTATCTTATCCTAAATATTGTCATGCAGTTTAATAACACTGAACCTTGTCAGAGAAGATTTTGTACTAAAATTTTCTAAAATGTGAGGGGCTGATTATCATCCTGCAAACTTGTGAAGTCAGACTCATCACGTCAAACTTGTACCATGATTAATTATTAACTCAGTTATGCCTGAGTGCAGTTAAGACTCCCCCTACAACATAGCTCTGTTTTGAGTCTGATGAAAGAATTATGAGAAGCGCAGAGCCCTGGACTGCAAATACACAGTTCCACTATTTGGAGGAGCCAGTTGTCCATGCGAGTGCCGGGACTCAAACGGTGTGAGTTCGGGTGGTAGTTTTGTTTACCTGTTCGAACACTTTTGGGTTTTTTTTTTCCCATAATCTCTTTCCAAATGTAGAAACAAGTTATTAGTTTTGTCTATTTCTTATCTGTTTGGCAACCTTCACTGGACTCGGTATTTTCCTCTCGCGAACAGGATATCCCGACAGTGCCTGCGTAGTGGCTGCGAGGGGGCTGTCTGTCTTCCAAGTCTCTGTGCAGTGGCCCTCTTGCAAGGCGCTACGCCGTCTGCTCCGGTGCCGCCCGCCCTGCTTCCCGCCGGCCTTCGAGCGCCGAAAGGGCCTTGTTCAGGGAGCCGCAGTGGGGAGCAGCCGTGCTTCAAGCGGGCTGGCTGCTAGCGGCTGAATCTGGATGGGGCTTGTGTGGCTAATGCGGTCGTATAGAATGTAAGGGCTACCCTGAACGGGGAGCAACTGCGCGGTGCGCCCTGTCAGGTACCCACTGCCCGCGGGAGAAGTTTCTCCGTGGTGCTGTAATCAGATCTGTTTGAAGTTCCCGCGTGATTAGACCCAGCAGCTTTGTCTTGTGCGGCATTTTTCATAAAAGGCAAAGATTAGGTGAAACGTTCTCGGTAGTCTTGCGTGGCATTGGTATGGGGAGTCTTTAAGAATTAATGAATATTCTCTTTTAGCTTATGCCGGAGGCTTTATATGCTTTGCTGCCATCTTTCCCCACCTTGCTTTTCTGCTACTACTGCGATTACACTGCCCCAGTTAACACTCCTGGGTTCTGCTGCAGCACAAGGGGAAAGACAAAGGATTAGAAAGTGATGGCTACCTGCTCATCTTTATTGATCCAAGTTCACAAACATTCACTAGTTCTCAGTAATGTGTGTTGCTACATGGTTACTGCTGTTGCCTCGCTGTCCTAGAGCAGAGTGGCATACATTTGTGGTAGAAGTGCTGTCCTCCTCACAGGTACTGTGGCTATTACCACTGTAAATCTCGCTGCTGGAGCCCTAAAACAGTGATGAGAAACTGTAGGAAAACTCAGGAGAGACATCCACATCCTGTAACAGCATTAAGAGCGACAGAACCGTCTTTAGCGTAAATGGGAGAGTTCTGTGCGAAGGCATTCCCCGGCACAGGAAGGGAGAAGGTGCTGTGAGTGATGGCATGGGTGTCAGTGGTACGCTGAAAGCACAGCCTGATTCCTAGGGACCTGCGTTGCTTCTTGGGGCTCTCCTTTGATTCTGGCGCTGTCAAAAGTGCGGCTTTCTCAAATATTCCAGTGAATTCGGTACCTTTTAAATTCAGCACTGTCTGAAATTTATGTGACCTTTCATGATATTGTTAATACTGAAAAGTGTATTGTAAGTTATAGAAACAAGTTTTATACCTCCAGTTCAGGCTTCTCCAGAACTTGACAGTGCAATGTTATGGATTATCGCAGCGGACCCTGTCCTCCTCTCAGTGACTTTGTTACTACCGGAGTGGCTTACTGTGCTTTTGATAAGCAAAATAAGTGACGTGGGGTAATTTACTTTTCTTTATACTTAAGTCTGTAGCCATAAGACTTACCTATAAAACACTTCTTTTTTTTTTCTCTAAGTAGTGAGTTTTATTATGATAACATAAAAAAGTATTTTCTCTGTTGAAATTAAAGGATGTTTCATAAGTCTTTGAGTCTTCACCCCTAGGACTGGAAAGATGGGTATTTGAGTTACCACTGGAGCACTTTCTAGCAAGTATGGCTTGTCTGGCCAGGCATTTCATCATGAAAGCATGGTGCAAGATCTCTGGGCCTGCCCAGTCTGTTTCCCTCCCAGTTTACAAGCATTAACAACGTATGGCTCTTGAGCACTTACGAGCAGATACCAAGGGGGTACGAACCAGGCTTGTGTTAACGGGGGGAGGGCTGTGCATCCCCCATCCCCTGCTGTGGGTGCAAGTGGGTCAGCTGGGATGCTGCTCTGCCCTCCTGTGAGCTGCTTCCCATAACCCCTTCCTCTTTCCCCCAGCCCTACTGCCCGGCTTTGCATTGCGTTTGGCATGCATTGGTCAGGCACTGGAACAGGCTGCCCAGGGAGGTGGTGGAGTCCCCATCCCTGGAGGTGTTTAAAAAACGTGTAGATGTGGCACTTCAGGATATGGTTTAGCAGGCATGGTGGTCTTGGGTGGATGGTTGGACTGGATGATCTTAGAGGTCTTTTCCAACCTATGATTCTGTGATTCTATGCACCTGGTGGGTCTTGCCCTCGTGTAGGTTTCGGTGTGGGGTGTGTAGGGACAGGAAGATTGGCCACAGCAGGACCTGTTGGGTTTGGTGTGCGGCGCTGCAGGAAAGACCAGGGGGAAGCCATGGGAAGACAGCAGTGAGGAACTCGCCTCAAAAGAAGGATTACGTGAGCTGGGAGAATTAGCATAAAATCAGGAAGACTGAGTTTGAGACTTCTTATTTTCCGTGGGAAGACATTGTGAAGAGTAACAAACGACCCATTCATAAATTTCAGCAAGGAAACCTCAGGTTAGACATTAGGAAAACTTCCAGCGTTAAAGGTAGCTAAGTACTAATGTAAATAGTTGAGGGGAGCGTGAAATTCTTGGACATCACTGGAGAGCTTTAAGAATATGTCTGTTAGGAATGACATCGATATAGTTGATTCTGACTCTGGAAAAGTTGGTCTTCCTCTGGTCCTTGAGATGTTTCTGTATCAGTTCAGGAGCATTTGGAGCGAGAACAATTGAAAACTGATTAATTTTTAGCACTAAAACTTTGAGATCTATTTGAAATGTTTCTTAGCAAGACTGACATCAAGTCTTGTGAGACTGCTTAGTGAAGAGGCAAAATAAGAACACATGACAACTCAGGAGAAAGGATGTACAGAATATGGGAAGTTATCAGCAGAATTTGTTGGATCTGGGTGTGAACAGACTGTTCACGGGAATGGCAAGAATATGAGTTCTCCGTTGCTTGTGAACACAAAATTGCAAGGGTCATGGTGCTGCTGCAGTAGCGGAGCATTAATCGTTGCTCAAAGTTACTGAATAGCTTTGTGAACCTGTGCCATTGAGGAGATGCACCACCATCTCCTGAGATGATGGTGAGGACGGGCAACTCCTAAGGAGATGCTGCGAGGACAGGCAGACCGTGCAGCAGAGCCAATCCAACAGCCTGTGGCCATCACAAGTAGCCCAGTTCCCTCCTCCCAGCTGCGTTCTTGCATCTCTTATGCTTGTCTGGCTCTTCCTTGCTTGTTCAACTGACTGAAAAACAGTCTGGCAAAAAAAGGGAAAGTTTTCCTGCCAATTTAATGAGCTAAATTGGCTCACTGACTTGGCCTAAATGAGAGGGAAGGATGATGTGTGGGAGAGATCTACGCTCTCTCTTTCAGTGGCAGAGGCAGCAAGCGGTTAAGCTGTGTTATTTGTCTGCAAGCTATGATCCAGCTTTTGTAACTTTGACAGCACGGAAGTGATCCACTGAAATATTTTAATTTCTTAAATATGTAATGTTCTTGAAGTGCAAGTTTTAAGTCTGTACCGGAACTCTTGACAGTGCTTGTGGATACTACGTCAATAGAATTGACAGCTCTTTTGAAGAAAATTAATAATCACTTACGTATGTCAATTTGTGCATATACAAATCTTGCCCTGTGCTCTTCATTTTCAAAGCATTTGATTAAAAAAGTAAAAAGTAGGGGGGGATTTTCCTTTTTTTCAGCAGTCACAGTCTATCAGTCATTTCCCTTTTCATGTAATTTCACTGAGTCACTTTGGAGATGTTGAAAAAAGATTGCAAAATACTTTCTGTGTAGAAGAACTCAGATTTCATTTGAGCCTTAAAAAACAATGGACTGTTAAGACACTCTGGAAAAAAACATCTTTTGAGCCCTCTGAATTCCCAGAAAACAGAAAAGCGTAAGAAGTAGTGACACAAGGTTTTGGCAATCTGTTAAGCAGTTTGAGGGTGTAAAAGACGTACAGCTCTGAATGCTAGAGCTAAAAGAGCTAAAAGTTCAGCAGAGAAGAAAATAAGTGGTTTGAGGAAATTATAGGATGACAGAATAGATTACACCCTATGATCATATTATCAGTCTGGTTTATATTTTCAGTTATAGACTTCCAGTTCTCTAAGTAAATTAGTAGTTTTCATTTCCTTTGAATAGCTAGGATTTAAGTTTTGAAGAAAAGTCGGTATCAACACCTGTTTGCTAGAAGGGGCATTGAGAAGGAGATTTCTCTGTAGTCTCAGTGGCCAGAGAGTTTTCCTACCGATTTGACGAATGCGTCAGAAGCATCAATAACAAATCATTTCCAACCAAAAGGCCATCTTTGTTAGTTTTTAAGTCGTGCTTCTCATGATGCCAGATTTCTGCTGAATCAGATTTGGATCTTGGTTTTTATTTTTGTCAGCCCTGGTTGCCTGCGTATACTGATTAACACCCATTGTTTTAAGGATTTTTTTTACATTATAGTCACACATCAGAAGCTCTCTGTTCATGAATTGGGACTATATTATGTGAGGCAGCTTATCTTTCAAGTACTTTCTTGCTGAAAATTTAGTACTTTATAAAAATCCCAATCAAAAAGCCTTTTAATGTATTTAAATATTTATTTTAAATCCTGAGGAAGTTCAACTTTTTAATGAGATGTGAGTCACTTTTTAGCTGTTGTGAAGTCTTCACTCAAACACAGAGCTAAAGAAGATGCTGAAGGTATGGAGAAGTTTTCCAGAGGAAAATGAAACTGATTAGAATCATTAAAGGCTCCCAGAAGTCAAACAGGGAGCGTAACCTTATTTTCGAAGAAGTGACTCAGGAAAGCAGTGTGGCAATCATTACTTTTGGCTGTGTCCAAGAAAATTTTGGCTTTTGTATGCAGGTTTTGTTGGGGGCAGGCCTGGGAGATTCAAGGTCCCATCGACAGAAATCCCCTGAAACTACAAGGGTGAAATGAGTAAGTCCCCAGCAATTAGGGTTTGAAAGAAGGAAGCAAAGCCCATTCGCTGTGAGTTTGGAGGTGTCCCTTGTGGCATAATTTTAGGATGATAACCAAAGAAAAGAAACAGGATTATTACTCACACTGACAAAACTGAGTGTTCTTTAGTACAGGCTAACAAGTATTAAATTACACTTCACTGTGAAGACCAAGTGGAGCGCTTAAAAAACATTTACAGAGAATCTGATTTTTACCTTGTATTGTCTATTATTTTTCAGCTAATATGAGAGACTTCTTTTCTGTGATATCCATGCAAAACAAGTTTTCATGAGAATTTCTCTTGAGTATTATTTTATCTTTATTTAAAAAAACACATTTATACATAAGGGGATGTAGCTGTCATTCTTTTTCATCAATCTTTTTAATAAAGAGGGGAAAAAAATCCTCAACCCTTACATGAAACAAGTAAGCATATTCCTCTTTCTTCTGTCTGCTGGATAGAAAGCCTGGGAATGTGCTCCAGGGATTGTATGTTGTCATTCTGTCAGGACAGCGTCTGAAAGCTGCCTGGGGCCTGCAGTGTCTTATGTGTTTCCTCAGAAACTTACGTCTCTTCTCACTGTTGTTTTCCAGGAAACGATCAAAGTCAATGTTATGATGTTGAAAACCAATGGAGAATTTCACAAAGGGCAGGTTTGTCCAGTTTTTCTGTTTATTCAATGAATTAACTTGCAGTGAAACAAAGTCTGCATGTGGATGCAAATATATTGTTTTGTCTGACATCAGCCAGTACAAAGTGTGTTCCTCTGAGAACAGAAGTGTAGCATAGGGTCAGGAACCACGCGCTCATTCTGTCTGTCTTTCTTTTAGGTTGTTTTTAATATCACCTATGTTAAAGGACAGGTATATCTAAATGATTTTCCTATGAAAAGCGGCGTTGCCCACATAACATGTCAAACAGTAATATGTAAGTACTCTTTTTTTTTTTCCCCCCCTCCTCCCCCCTCCCCCACGGGTATTTGGCTTCCCTGTTATCTAGCAAACAAAGCTTACAATGACTACATGTTCTCATATTCCACATAACTGAGCATTACAGAAGCAAATAATTTCCCAAGGTAGGATAATTTTGCTACTAAAATGGGTGGGGAAAAAAAAAAATCTTACTGCCTTGTTCTCAAGTCACGTTCACATGCTTATATGTAAATGATCTAATCTGAAATCCAGACTCTGCCTGTCTTTTCAAAACAATGTTTTGCACTACAAGCTGCGCAATATAAACAGAAGGATGCAGCTCCACCCTGCTAACGGCTGTGTCTCTAGGTTGCCTGGCATATATCCAAAAAGAGATTCAATAACAAAAGTATGAATTGTTGTAAGGAAGACATTTTAATTGTCTCATTTCTGTGTCTATTAGACAAACAAGTTTCTGCTGGATAGGATATTATAACACAAATAATAACTGCAGTTTTGCTAGTGTCCTGCAGTGGTTAATGACTTCAGATTATCTTGAAACTGCTGTTTTTTCCACCGATTCAATGCTGTACCTTTTGTGAAAGACCAGAAAGTGCTGTGATTTTATTGAGATAAACAAAGCATACTGTATAATTAATTAAACAGGAGCCATTATGCCCATTTGATTTAAGCTTCTGTTGTATTCAGAATGATCTCTTGACGTATCAGCTGCAGTCAGTCTCTAGCTTGGTTCTGAGGCCATCCCCTCCTTACAATCAGACAGTACTAATGCTTTTTCTAAATTGCTTCTCTGAGCCATGATCTTGTTTCTTGAACCCTTCCTTCCTAAGCATGATCAATTATTAATTTGACACTATTTCTTTTCTGGAGAGGGTGAGCGGTAATTAATTTCTCTCTTTTTGGGACAGTTTTATTCCTGTTGCTTCTATTTTTTCTATCCTAGGGTAGAAAAATATGGCAAATTGTCATTTACTTGCAATATAATTGATTCCAGAAAAATAGATATGACTTTATTGACTAATTCTGAAAGATACTGAGCACTCTAGTTCCTAATAATTTCCCAAATTATAGTTGTATAGCTTGCAGTGACTACAATCATGAATATGAATCTGAAACAGTGAGAAAAATACTGATTTGACCTGGGAGCTAGGAACCTGGAACTCTCTATCTCCATGTTTGGGTCTGAGTCCTCAGCGCAGTCCCTCTCTCTGTTAATCTGCAAAGTAGTGTTTATACTATTTACTTACTAAATCCTTGACAACATATTCAGGTATTGTTTGTAAAATGCTAAAGGAGTATTGAGATACTTGTTACCTGTTAACAGAGGGGAGAAGTACTCCTGAACATATGTAAAAAACAAACTTGAGCCAAATATTCATGCTCTTGAATATTAGAGACCAAGTCTCCTGAATGATATTGTCTTGACACTGTTGTCAGATCATGCCTGGCACCTCTGTCCCCACTTGAAGTTCCCACAAACGCCAGTTTTGGAAGCACGAGTGTCTTTCACTCCTGTTGAATGTAGTGGCGATTGAGCAGCCTGACACATGAAATGTTGGGACCAAAGGGAGCTTCAGCTGCTTGGCATCTTTCAGGCTTTGGTCCTTCAGTGTATGCTTGCTGCTGTAAGTCAGAAGACATTCAGCAACCAGGTCAGTGCACTGGCTCACACCTATAGGGAACCTTTCTCTTTCTTTCTAACCTCTTTCTCTCCTACTGCTGATTATTTTTGCAATGGAATATATTGCTAAATGATGCCAAAAAGTATTTTTCTATATTTAAAATAAACAAAATAGCTTTTTGAGTAAAGGGGTCACAGCATAAAAGTGATGAGCACACGGAGCTGTTACTGTGTAACTGAAGGACACTAGCCCGACATTCCCCCCCCACGCTGCCTCTTGGGCTCAGCACGCCAAGTGACAGCCAGTGCTAGTGACATCGCAACAGGGCCCAGCTCAGTTGCAGTTCAGGTACCTCGCTGTCTTGTGTGCCGGAGAGATCTGTCACCTCCGCTCTTGCACTTCTGCAGCACTTCAGTTCCAGCGTGCCCTCACCTGTAGTAGAGGCAGGGTAGTTGGGAAAAGGATACTAACCCTGTGCGAAAACACCGAGGGTGGAAAGGCAGCTCTCTGTGTACTTGTAGAGTATTAGGTAGTTGAAATAGCTGAAAGTTATTGGGTAGGAAGAGAGTTTGTGGTGTCATGGTCACATATGAAAACAGGGCAGGGGGGCAGAGAAAAAGTGTATGAGGGAACTGGCGCTCATCACGAGTAGCGTATGCAGCATGCGTGGAAAAGAACATATTTGTTTCTGTATTGGGAGGAAGGGAAATGCTGTATGAATCAGGATGTTTACACAAGAGTAGTACCACAGCCCAGCCATCCACCTATGAACTCCTTTGGACAACTAAACCAAGAACGCAGCAGTAGTGAAGCCAAAGAGCGCTGCTTAGGAGTGCTTAAATGCAAACCTCAAAGGCTGGGATGCAACATTGTTTGCAAGCCCCCTCAGTCCGGGGATCCTACAGTGCTGCTGTTGTCTGCTCTGTTACATCATGAGACCTGCTCCGAGTTTGAGCTGGTGATACACTGGTAAAAGAAATCACAGCATCTGTTTTACCTGTTGCCCAGATTACTACTGCTGATAACAGCACTTACTGGACGCGTTAAGGGCGTCAGCATAGTACAGACTCCAGTACCACTGTTCCGGCATCTCTGGTTTGATGCTGGTGGTCCTCTGTAGCTGTAATGACTTCTCCGTTCAGATGCTTCGCGTGCAGGGGCATCTGTGTCAGAGCTGCAGCTGTTTGTCCCATGGCTGTATACTGCCTTATGCTTGGGGTGGTTTCTCTTTGAAAACCGTGTGACGTTGTCTGTCAACAGTGGAGAACGGAAACCTGGATCACTTACCAGATCAGCAGCGCCTGGGCACCGTAAGTGTTCGCATCATGGTTCACAAGTGGCCTTTGGCATCCAGTTCTGATTTGCAGCTGATTGTCATTCAGGAAGAAGTGACAGAAATTGATGGAAAACAGGTAAAAAAACCCAGCCCCAACACTCTGCTTGTTTTTAATCTAGGAGAGGCAAGTAGTTAACAAGGATTAAAAGGTTTACGTGTATCTTGGCTAGACTGGAGCACAAAGTACATAATCTAATGCTAGCTAGTACTGAGGGAGGTAATACCAACCTAAGTTGCCTGTGTAGTAGCAAGGGTGTTTCATGAGGAGACTTGAAGTTTTAATGCTAGCATTGGATGACTTTCCCTTAAGTTTGTTAGAATACTGTTAACTCTGTCACATGCTCTTTCAACACATGCATTTATGCAAGCAAGTCAGACTCACAAGCAATACTTCATTTACAAAATAAGGTACAAAATTCATAAAATGGGCATGGGCTCATTCTGAGGTTTTCCCCATTGTTTATTCCAAGCTAACAAAGCATTTTAAGCATGTAGCATGGGGAACAGCTTGCAGCAGCAAACTCTTATGGCAGGTGGTCTTGTTGTGAAAGCCCACAACACCTGAGAGCTTAGCCTTGGAATATTTTATATGTAAGATAATTAAGTAATTTGAATAAAAATCATGATAATGAGCATGGATTTTGAGATGAACAGGAAAAAACCCACAAATTCTAACTGTATTTGCACAAATATCAGTGAATGTGAGGGGTTACAATTCTAGATGAGACTGAATTGTGCAGAATTGAGTTCTCAAAACCCCCTATAAGGTATACTTATTTCTCCAATCAGAGAAGTTCTGGAGAGAAGAAGCAGCTGCTGAAGTCAGCAGAAGTGTCAAATTTTTGTTTCAGTACATGTCTGCATCTTACATGTGGCCAGGCTCTTTTGAAGCTGGTTTATGTTCTGCTGCCTTTTTTCTTAAAGGAGAATGATGATAATACCATTGATCCTTAATTAATTGCATGCTCAGCATGTAGTATTTTTTACAGGGATCTGCATCATGTCAAGATTTTACTGTGTTAATGAAAAATCCCACTGGGAGGTTTGAAGCTTTTCTTCTGACGTGTTTATCCCACTGTTAGGAGGCTAATATGTCCTGGTTTGATTCAGTTGTTACCCAGTAGTGGTGTTGGATTTCAGATCTCAAACTAGACATCACAACACATTTCAGATTTTCACAGGGAGCTGGCAAGGGCAACGAGAAAGCTAATGCTGTTTCCTTAATTGGTCCTTTAAGTCAAAAGCTTTCAACCTTTCTCATTAGTTATCCGCTGACAGTAACGATCATCTGTTTCACTGCATTGTTCTGCGCATGTTTGAAGCAAAAGGAGACTGATTGGCCTATGGCTCTGAAAGCATCAGTGAAACGATCACATGCTGCATTCCTCTTTTGTAGTTATATTTCTATGTAGCAGTTATAATTATGGTCACAAACACTCTGGATTTCGGTCAGTTCTTGGCCTCACAGTGCAGTCATTCATGTTAGTAGGGGTTATGCTGAAGGTGTTCTATATAAGCGATGCCTGCAGTGATTATTAGATGAAATGGGTCCAGCGCATCACTGGAGGAGGAGGAGGAAGAAAACTGTTCTTTCAGTTGTTGAAGAAAAGTAACATTATTGCAAAAGCGGCAGCCTCAGTCTTGCCTCAGCAACACTTTCAGTGTTCGCAAGTGCTCTTTCATTACCTACTGGAGTTTTCCATGCTCCAAAATGCTTCCCTGAAAGAGGATCGTAATGAGCCCATGGCATGACTGCCACATGCTTTTGCAGGGAGAGAGAGACCGAGTCTGTTCAGCATGTTTTCTATATGTCTGTATATATTTCTGTGTGTCTATATCTCTATAAGTGTGTAGAAGTGTGGTAAGTGAAAACAAAGAATAGTAGTTCATGTTATAACATCCCTAGATCTAAATCTTAATGGATTGGAGTTTTCTGTGATGTTGGGTTTCTCTGCCAGCCTACTTCACTCTTAAACTCACCAATATCAACACGTTTGCATCTCTTGTAGGTTCAGCAGGAAGAAGTAACAGAAATAGATATTTTAGTAAAGGACCTGAGAGTACTTAGACACTCAAACTACACCGTCCCTTTGAAAGAGAGCATGCTGTATTCTATCCCAAGGGACAACGACATGTTATTTACACTTCCCAACCTCTCAGGAAAAGGTATCTCTTTTAGCTGTGACATAATATTTTTATCCATAGTGGATGTATTGCTTTACAAGGGTGAAAGAACTTCATTATTCCTGTGTTTTACGTAGTGAAACAGTTTATTCATTAACAGGGGAGTGTTTTGTTTTATGTGGTTTGGGTTTTGGTCCTTTTTAAACACCTAAACTAAACTCTTCTACATTCCAGGTATTTTGTTTGTTTATTTTCAAATCTGTTCGCTTTTGAAGCACTTGGTACTTGTAAATCTGCAACCCAGGCATCTCACAGGAATAAATTTCTTTCTCAGTGCTATGAGGGAAATTTCTCTAAAGCTACTACTTTTTCCTGAGACTGAAAGAGAATACTGGAGAGTAAACACCTGTCTTGATCACTTCCAAACCAGAGAATAGTTTTCTGTTACTAAGCTTGGGTAACTTAAAAGCAAGAGAAGTTATCTGATGCCTTAATCTTATTTCAGTTTTGTTTAATCAAAAACTCCTAAGGATTTAATAGGAGACAAATATTTTGATCTAGCTCATCACCACCTAATCTGGCAACAGCTGAAATTTACAGCTGAGGGCACAGCTAAAGGCTGCACTGCAATACTGCCTCTGCTTCTTATCAAGTTCACTCAAGTCAAAAAAAACCCAAGTCATCCCTCTGTGTTCTTGCTGTAAATGCGTGAGAATGGTACCATAAATATAGAAATGCAGCATTATCTTTGTTTTCCTGAATAGCGAGTCAAGCAAAAAGCAAGCCCCCCGCTAAATCTAGCTTTTCTTCTTCAGATATTCAAGACCCACTGCAAACTACCAGTCAGTACCTCATCTGGCAAGTAGAAACTACAGTAGATGAAGAGACATTACCCGGAAAGTTACCGGAGACTCCTCTTAGGATAAAACCTCCATCTTCTTACAAGGTAGTTTTGTTGTTTGTTTGTTTGGGTTTTTTTAATTATTAGTATATACCTTTAGAAACTGGTCTAAAAAGGTGAAGCAGGTTTTTTTTTCCCCTCCCTCTCTTTTTTTTTCTCCCAGTTCCCCAGAGATAAAATGTATTTGGCTTAGTGACATTTCTAGGAGGAAAAGTTGTAGTGACATGCTGCAGAGAGAGCTGAAAGGGGAACCTGTGAGGTTCAACAAAGGCAAATGCAGGGTCCTGCACCTGGGGAGGAACAACCCCAGGCACCAGTACAGGCTTGGGGTGGACCTGCTGGAGAGCAGCTCTGCGGAGAGGGACCTGGGTGTCCTGGTGGACGA
>Ga0065711_1042272_pt1 | contig 15511 bp, 10 predicted proteins | sample Hoacrofraction12_FD_59098 | JGI IMG/M metagenome (GOLD analysis project Ga0065711, IMG submission 59098) | Hoatzin crop microbial communities from Cojedes, Venezuela - Epithelial fraction 12 v2 (version 2) | ecosystem: Host-associated > Birds > Digestive system > Esophagus > Crop | place... | reverse complement strand
AAAAAAAAAAAAAAAAAAAAGTAAAAGGTGTGTAATAAAAATTAAAGAGTTTGAAAATATTTCTCCCATATTATTGTCTCCGGAGACAAGGTCAAAATTTAATGCAGCCACATCTGGCTCATCCTTTTTATATTTTTATTTCCTGCTGAAGATTTCGCCAAATGTTTGACAGCTTTGCATGAAATACTGGAACGTAAGGAAGGCAAAGCTGTGGAAAATGGAGAGTACTCCTTATTTCAACACTGAAAAAAATTTAGAGCTACTCTACTTCAGTTTCCTCAGTCAGAAAAAATAGAAAGTTTACATTTTAAATAGGCTTACTTAAACGCTGTGTCATTTTAGGGGGGAGAAGTTCTTTACAGTTATCTGTGAAATACATAGTAGTAAATGAAAGCACTTCTTCATTACTTAAAAAAAATTTGGAAGAAGTAGTAGTTTTCATAAAAAAAAAAAAAGCCTCTTGTTTTGATGTATGGAACTGGGGATGTGGGCATCTTTGTTTTTTAAAGTGAATACCCCTTATACACAAGGCAAAATAACCATGGTAATGTATTAAGTAATAAATCAGAAGGAATAGTACTTTTTTAACCTTCTCTAAAAATCAGCCTTTTCAGTTTTTCATGTGGAAAAGTAGTTATGAGTAGAAGTTTTACTATATTAGGCGGTATAGTTATCGTGTATTACACAGTTTGGCAAGAGATTACAAATTTAGTGTAAAACCTGTGCTTCAGCCCTCCCAATAAGTTGTATTAAGCTGATTCTTCCTGCGTCCTGTAAATTTCTTTTGAAAAACAAATTAATGAGCAGCAATAAGAAATGTACATTAAATTGCTTTAACTAGAGGTTTTCTGCTTCCTGAGTCTGATTAAAATCAGTCAACCCTATTACATTTATTGCATAAAGTTAAGCAACTCGTACAAGTGTGAGGAGGATGGGGACCTTAGCGTGTCATCTCTGTGTTGCTTGATTCGCTCAGCCAAAGCTCAATCAGATAGCGTAGCTTCTCATCTCACAGTATGAGCGTTCCTGAGGTCTGGCGGTGTGGTTGTTGAGATGCAATACCATTACAGTTATTGACCAAATAGTCTTTAGGAACTTCCAGGGATTAATTCTGTAATTCTTAAAGCATAGAAGGGACCAAACTTCATGGAGTATAAAGTAGGCAGAAATAAAGAATGTAGCAGTTGAATGTGGTGTACTGTGTTCCAAATTCTTATACAAACCTTGTGGGTGAAAACTGTATGTGTGGTACACTGTATAAATAAAAATATCACCGTATAAATAAAATATATGATGGAACTCAAGCAATTTTTGGAGAGTGTACACTTCCAATTATTTGGTGAATACAACAATGTTAACACCTTTTTTTCTGAGACAGAAGAAATTTGCTCACTTACTTGTTCTTTATTCTGTAGTAGGTATCAAAGGCAATAGATCAGCATAATGAAATACAATTAGTTTACCTAAACTAAGATGCTCCATGAAAAATTTCTAAATTTTGGGGTACTTACATAACTATGTACAGAACCTGTATCTGTGTTTCAGAGTAGGTTTGCCAGGTGATGTGCTGTTCCCCACTGTCCCCAAACTGCTCAAAAGTAGTCTGATGTATCTGAAAAATAAGGCAGTTGTTTTAGAAAGGTATAATAATGATACTGTAATTGAAAAGGGCATGAGGTTAAGTTTGCAGTAGGCTACTTTTCTGCATTCTAAAATTTCACCAGGTCTCCAACAGATAATTTTTAAAGTGTGTTTTTCGTTTGAACTCAGGATGTCAAGGTTCGTGCTTGTTCAAATTTGTCTTAGTGATTGTAAAAACTAAAACAAACAAAAACCCTAAAAAAGAAAAATTTGACCCTTACACCAAGAGCCAGAGTCCTCAAGAAATACCATGACAATGTGACATTTAAGACAACATCAAGGGAGCGAGGACTATTGCATGTATGTGTAAGGTATTTTTTTAGAGTTAACAGATGAACATTTCCATTATCAATGAGTTTGTTTTTTAACATTCGCAGCAACTACAAAGCATCATATGCTGTAAAGTGATATAAATCCCAGACGCTCTTTAGTAATGGAAAGAAGTTAGCAAATTACTTCTAGCAGAAGTATGAAAAAGGAAAACTAGATTGGGCATACATCTCTAACCTTCTTCCTTTCCCCCTTACTCTCAGACTCAGGAAAATATCTTTTATTGTTTTTATGAAGTCGTGTTTAGTAACATGTTAGTAAAAATTACTGCTGTGTTAAAAAATCAAGATGAGTGCTCAGCAAAAAGCTATTTTTCTGGAAGTGTCGCTGCTTAAAAACATTATGTGTATGCACCCAGAAAGATTTAAATATATCCTAAGTGCAGTAATACAGCTGCAAACACTGCTCAGGTGGAAGGTATTAATGGTGCAAAGATAATTTGAACCTATTTTGAGACGTGATATTGCAGGAGACGTTGGGGGGCTCTGACATTTTGAGTAAGAACTTACAACTGAATGCGTAGAGGGAGAAATGAACAATAGTTCAGTTTGAGTTGAAGGAGGTAGGCCAAGTAGAAAACAGGCTTGTCTGTTTTCATTACGGAGCTTGTACCCAGTTGCAGCTGAGATTAACCCAGAAATAAGGCTGAATGGGAGAAGAGGAGGACATCAGAAACGTACATACTTCACCTCTGTCAAAACAAACGCGAACCCCTGGCTCTGTTGAGGCAGCTCCTCTGAAGGGTATGCTGGAGAGGGAGAAGCGGAAGCAAGAATAAGGTAACCAAGAACGTGAGGGGAGATACCAAAAAAGAGTATGGTTGATTAATGTCTGAAGTATTGATGGAGGAGATTAGTCTAAAAAGCACTGACCTTCAGCTATTAGTAAGTGGTGTAAACTTTGGTAAGGTGTCCTCTGTGGTTGGTGTCTGAGCTGGCTGAACAGGGTCTAAAGCAGCCGGAGAAGAGGACACCTTGTTTCTTGTCTCAGATGAAAAGAAGCGTATGGGACATTTGAATTTTTGCTACAAATGGGCATTTTTGGATTCTGATCAGCAAGCTGGAGAGTAGGGAAAGGGAGTCAGTGAGAACGGGTACATAACGAATTCGAATGAAATGGTGTCACTGGGAAAGAAAAAAAAGAGGATTAGAGTATAAGAGCAGAGGTTTGAGGATTTTTCTTAGTGTAGATGTGGACTACTGAAGGCATTGGTTCGTAATAGAGGAACAAGCCCAACAGAGGAAGGAGCAAATAGTTTCAGAAAGCATGGAGGCCAAAATAGATACGTATTTTAATTAGTAGATCCCGTACAATGTAGTTATTAGTTACATGAAATTGTAGCCTTTTGAATACAAAAATTGCGTGTGCTACAAATGTTAAATTTTCCAAATCTGTAGGAAAGAAGTTAAAAGCTAAATTACAAATCTGAAGAATAATGAATTTTCTGCATTATTTAAGAAATTAACAGCATAGCCTTTTCTGCATTGATCATTATTTTTCCAGAGTACTTTTGTGACATTTATGGCTTACTGTTTTTCACTGACTACTTCCAGTGTAGTCCAAAATTATTTTTCAGTCAGGCAAAGTTTTGGTGTTGCAAAGGAAAAGCATGACCAATTTCTCAACCCTCTTGGCAGCAGAGAAGCCATATTCATAGTACTGGTTTGGGCAATTGGTCAGTAATGTTTTTGTGTACCTGTAAGAAACTGATCTGAGGAGGTGTGGTCTTGTGGCCCATCCAAGCATGTAACAATGCGAGTAACGGCTTTGTGGCAGTGCTAGTCAAACCTGGTGAGGCTTCAGTCGTACTAAGGCTGGTACAACGTTCCTTCAGTGGGCCCTGACATCTGCTTGGGTGTAAGCTTCTAGGGGAGTGCTTATGGTGTCAGCCAAATGGAGTGGAATATACAGCAGTCACGTAATTCTCTTTTGAGGTATAATTAACCCTACAACATGTGAGGTGGATTCAAATTTTAAATACAGCATCTGAAATATTTTAAAATAATGAAGGATCAGTTTTTAGATAAAAAATTGCTTTGAGGAGTAACTGCTGGATACATACCTCAAACATAACTGTTGAAATAAGTAACACTGCTAAAAGGAACCAGATAAGTCCTTAGTGTGAACTGACTATTTTGTCTTGTATGCTTGTTAAGCATTGATTTTTTTTTTTTTTCAAATGACCTTTCACAAATGAGGTATACAATCAACCACCAATGTTAAAAGCGGTATTAAGATTGAAATACAACTGGAAAAGCTGAGGTTTCATTCATTTGTATATGGAAAAATACATGTGAAAAAACTTGAGGTCAAAGATGAACATTTTGCTTTTACGTGCATTCTCTTGTTGTTGTACAGGGGATTTATCTGGGTAATGCCCATCAGTGCAAATGACACGTACATAAATGGGTGAGCAAACAGACTCCACCAGAAGTGATCCTTTTAAATTTTGAATTTTATAAAGCACACGTGATATTAGTATTCTTTCCTTTCCAAAATTAATTATAAACTAAACCAGAGAGATTCAGTTAATCAGAAATCGGCTCAAACGCTTGCAGAACAGGTGTTTGAAGTCTTAAAACCTGCTGTACATCTCAGTGCCCCAACGGATGTTAGTATAAAGGGCAAATACAGTTAGTATAAAGTTAAAGCTCCAGAATAAGGCATGTCGTGATTTATAACACAGTTAACAGCTGATAGGTGTGATTATATTGCAACTTTCTCATCTTAGTTTCGTGTTGGTCCATCACTTATATTGAGCAATTTAAAATATCAAAAAAAGAGATTACTGGAGATGGACTAAAGCTACAGGCAGATGGAGCTTTGAGGGTTCCTGTTCAGTAGACATCTGAACCAAAATGAAGAGTGCTCTGTGCAGAACTGCAGTACAAATGGTAAAGAAAACCATTTTAATTATTATTGCCTATTTAATGTGGGATTTCTTGCAGCCATGTCCTTGAATAACCATTTCTTAACTAAAATGACATGATTTTGTAGCCAGTGATCCATGACTTTAAATATTTGGAAGGGCTGTTGATTCACTGAACTGGAAGAAGTGAAAGATGTTGAGGCATATTTTCAAAAGTAGAATTACATGTATTGTAAATTATATTTGATCATGTATAGTCTGTTTACCATTTAAATAATAAAAAAAAGGCTAGGTACACATAATGCTGCATTCAGTTGATCTGCAGTAGCCTTAACTAAACGGTGGTGATGGTGTTTAAATCAGCTATGTGTAGTATTTCAAGAGCTGCTAACACCTACAGCACCTCCTCTTGTTCCCATGTCGTGGGCCTCTGCATGTACCTATTTCTGTTTGTGGTAGTCATTCTCTGTAGGTAAATTGTCCATAAGACTGATGATTCCATCAGCAAATTATCCAGAAAATGCCGTCAGTGTGCATGGTGACATTGTGCCACTGGTGGTTTTGTTGCCGTTTCAGTGGTCTAATTAAATTGGCAGTTTTCTCTTGTGCCCAGCGTCGTCGTCTCCCTTCCTTTGGCACCTTAGCTCAGACCTTCTCCTTTTCTCTGTCCTTTTAACTGAATATCAAATGCATTATTGATTGCTCCTCTTCCACCCTCCTTGCTTCCACTCCCCACAACTTCTTTTACCTTTTTTTTTTTTTTTTCTGATTGGCAGTATCATCCAGACAAACAGAAGGCAGATGTGCCAGCAGGAGAAGTGGAGGAGCGCGTGCAGAGGTTCATCGAAATTGATCAAGCGTGGAAAATTCTAGGGAACGAAGAGACAAAAAAAGAGTATGACCTGCAGCAGCGTGGTAGGTTCCTGCCAAGGAGCGCTGTAGTGGCAGCAGCTCTTTAAATAAGCAGGGTCTGGGAGTGGTAGTTAGACGGTATTTTAAAATGCTGTTTATTGCTGAGCCAAATGTTTTTTTCGCTCTTGTCCTACTTTCAGATGTGGATCCATTATTTATAGCTTTTGCTACACAGATATTAGCTAGTGAAAACATTGAATTACTTCCAACAAAACATTAGATGGCATTATTCCTAATAATTTGAATGAATATGAAATTTATACTAAATACAGACCTTAGCCCTTTTAATTTTATTAAGGCAGCTTCATTAAGCATTCTTAAATTTCAGTCTTATGCTACATTTTGTTGCGGTATTTTAGATATAGGTATTAATCCATTTATACCTGGTGTTCAATGTGTATGGGTTTATAAGCATTTCAGAATCTTTGACATTCTTTTTGGTTGTGCGTGTGTTAGGGTGGCTTTCATAATTCATCTGTAGTCTAAACTAGTCTTTTTAAAGCAGGTTTATAAATAATATTCCAATATAACACATTAACTAGGCAGCTCTAGCATGCATTTCTTTTTATACCTCTCAGAAAATAGCTTCTTAAAACAGTGACAGGCTGTTGTGAGAAAGGAAGGGGGGAAATGTAGGTCAGGTCTGTCACACATGGGCTACCATTACATGAAGTGATAGGCTGTCTTTCTGCTCTGGCCTCAGGATAGGAGTCCCTCAGCCTTCCATTAGAACCTTCAATAAATGTATATCCACCCTACATGTTAATGGGGGGAGTCAATAATAGCGTATTGCCTGTGGGGAAAACACTCAGTCGCACTCTGCAGTAACACGCTCTGGTCCGGCATTGACGTGGAGCCACCACCACTTTTGAATGTGTCTGATAAAAGCCCACTGTCTCTGCAGCTTGTTATTGAATTCTCTTCCATTGTACATTGGCACACCATCAGACCTTCCTCTCTTGTGCTGATTTTTAACTCCCCTGCCACTGCGGATACCAGAGCTTTGAGAGACAAAGGCTTAGTCATTCTGGCAGATAGGCATCACTGCGGGATAAAGAGAGTGATATATAAGTGTATATACCCAGTATGAATTCTCTGGTTAAATAATCTTGTATTTCAGACTTTGTGTGGGTTTTGGAAAAGCGGGTGGAGGGGTGAAAACAGAAGTGTTGAAGAAGTATTTTAAAAGAATGGAAAAAATCGGATCTTGTGCTAATTTGTTATGTAAACAGCATTAGGATCAAACTTAAATAAATTTGTCATCTCAAAGTTATCTTTTTAAACGCCTGAATGTGATGCCAGAACAGGAGTTTCTGCTGTCCAGTGCTCTCATCCTTTTGTACTCTTAGCATTGCAGTATTGGCTGCACCCTCCATTTTCACCAACTGTACATGCACAAGAAAAAAGAAATATTGGAGATTAAATTAGAAGTCTTTTGTGAGTTTTACCTAAAGCCTAAATACGGGCCATGACGTTCCATTTTGCTTGGGTCAGGTTAATCCACTGAAGCTGAGAGCTACATCAGGATTTACTAAACTACTTTGTTTTCCCATGGAATTTAAGGACATTGCTATAAATTAGTTTTGACAAAATTTATTCCACAGTATTTTAAAGGTTACCTATATTTCCTGAGATTCTTTTGGATCCAGATGAGTTCTTCTAAAAGCCATCTCAAGATTCTGTAAAAAAGACTTAGTAAATAAAGAAAATAAATCGTGCGTTTATTTACACAAGTATTTGGTAATGGTATGGTAATGGGATAGATATATTTTAATATTGAGGGCGCCATTCACAGAGGACTCAGTGTTTCAAACTAAGCCACACATAACATACATGTGCAGTGTTGCTGCATTCTCTGCAGCATGTTCCCTGGCAGCAAAATGATGGTGAAATAAATTCTAGTTCTTTGAATGCCTGTCACTGCTTCTGAAAACATGACTCTAGACAAATTCGTAGGCATTGCTGTAAAAGCTCACAGAAACAAAGGAACTGAGACGGCAGCTGAGGGAACAGTGATGAGAGACATAATACAGCAGGGCAGTAAGGCTGCAAAGCCTGGGCAGCGGAGTCTGAAGGATGCCGGGGTGTGTGTGGCAGTCCTGTGCACTGTGGTCTTTCTCCCATTCCACAGCTTGTTTGTTTGTATGTAACTTCTTGTTTTATAGTAACTAAATCTTAACTACTTGGCTTGGAAATTCAGTGGCCCGGGAAGTTCTAAGAAGCTGAAATTCTGTGGGGCTCTCTGGTTTTTGGTTTTTTTTCGGTGGTGGTGTTTTTTTTTAATTGAATTGTGGGGAATAACAAGTAAATATCTTAATACTGCTCTTCTCTGAAGGTATCACAGTGATCTCCTCCTAGTTTTTTGTGCCTTCAGGCCATAATATTGAAGAGGGAAAGACAAACCTCAAACTGTTTAGTTAAATACTTAGCCAAGCATCTTGGGTCTCGAAATCTTACAAGAACTGCCTTTTTGTATGTTCTGTGAAAATTCATTGTTTTGTCATACCTTTAACAACATCAGAATACCCTTTTATAATGGTGAATTTTTGCTTCCAATCCCAGTGAAAAATTTGGGGATGGAAAAAAAGCTGCATAACAATTTACCTATTAAGAATGGACTTTTTTCCTCAACAGATTTTCTTCTTGGAGATTTTTCCATGCTTTGTTTAGTACCCCATTTAGAAAAGATGAATATGCAGTTAAAATCAAGTTTGACAGTAATAATTACCAAAAGTTTTTCAGCAGGTTTAGCTTGGAAAAAACCCGGTTTATGGTTTTCATATTAGAAGTTATCTGAACGCTGAAAGTTCATGCTTTTGTGTCACAGTTTGAAAGAATAAAAAACTTTTCACAGAAATCACAGAGAATCACTTAGGTTGGAAGGGACCTTCACAGGTCATGTAGATCAATCTCCTACTCAAAGCAAGTCCATGTAGGTCAGTTGTTCTGATCTTCTCCAGCCTCGTTTTTAGTATCTCCCAAGAATGGAGATTCCAGAGCTGCTCTGGGCAGCCAGTAGCAGTGTTTGAACACCCTCATGGCAGGAAAAAAAAAAACCAAAAAACACAAACCAAACCCAAAACCAACCAAAACATATTTTCCTTCTATCAATTTGGCTATAAAGACTCTTTTTGCAATTTGTGCTTTTCACTTCTCATCCTTCAACTGTGCACATCTGAGGAGTCTTCTCTGCACCCTCCTATGAGGTAGCTGTCGACAGTGAGATGCCTGTGTTCTTTTGGCTTCTTCTTGTAGGACGTGTGTCCCAATGCCTGACCGTGCTGGCAGTCCACTGGGCTTCCTCCTGTATGTCACCGCTTTGTACTGGGGAGACTGAAACTGGACACAGGACTTGAGATGCGATCTTGCCAAGTGCTGACTAGAAAGGAAAAGTCCCTTCCTTGACCTGCAGGCTCCGCCCTTGCCAGTACATGCCAGTATGGGGTTGGCTTTTGCTGACTCATGCTGAACTTGCATCCACCAGGACCCCCAGGTCCTTTTCTGGAAACCTTCGTTCCAGGCAGTTGTCTCCCAGCCTGTACTGGTGCATTAGGTTATTCCATCCCAAAAGCAGGACTTCATCTTTGTCGATCCCCGTGATGTCCCTGTCAGCCCATTTCTGTGTCCTGTTAAGGTCCCTTTGAATAGGAGCCCTGCAACTTTTGTGGATTTTTGTTGACTTAAATACAAAGGAACTGTGTATCTAAACAATCACATAATTAAGATAATTAATTTTACTAATTCATTTTGGTTATTAATGATTGAGTGATTAATAGAAAGTTCACAATTAAAATCAAATCAATAAACTGGTGACTTTGATTAATTTCTGACACTAAATGTAGCAAAGAATTCAAACTAGTAATGGGATTGATGTTAAAACCAATTGCTTTATCTATGGTTTTGGGGCAGATGATGGAGAAATTTAACAATCTAGGGGTTTTCCATGTATGGCTCCAGTGAGGTTCTATCTAGGATAATATGTTTTTACGTGATGATGGACAGAGGTGTCCATAAAGCTCAAGTGTTTATAGGGTGGGGATGTAATCACCAGTAGGAGTTTTCACATCTCGGCACACACCTCCTTTTGATTTTCAATTTTTAAATTACATTTTTAGAAAAATATTGCAGATGCAGTGTTCATACATGAATACATATTCCAGCATTATTTTCCTTTTGTTCTTGCTTCATTTCTTAGACGTAAGGTATTGCAGGTCCTGACTGGAATTGCCAGTGTTCCAGCTTGTGCCGTTTCTCTCTGAGAATGAGTCTGGTTCCATCCTCTGTGTACCTTCCCTTTAGGCAGTGACGCACAACAAAAATCTTTCCTTAGCCTAAAATAGCTCATTTTAAAATACCTGGTCACCAATTCAGCTTTCACTGACAATACCAGTCTCTTTAAAACCTGAAAAGTCTTTGAGGATGTGTCCTCACTCTCAGTGAAGTTTCTAATGGAGGTTTAGTAAAGGGAGTCTTATACAGGTGTGGTCATAAATTAGGGAGAAGAAAAGCCAAGCTAAATAGAAGGTAGCGCCTTGTCCCCTTACTCCTTTCCCCTTCCTCTCCTAGTACAGTAAACTGAAAATTCTGATTTGGAGATGGTCACTTTTTCCCATTAATCCAGCATTCCCTCCCGCTCCAGCAATAAAGCAATGATACCGTATTAGACAACAAGGTATCTTACAGTATTTGGTAAATAGGATGCCAGAAGAATAACCTTACAAATCCGCTACAAGAATAAGCAGGAGAAGCAAGATAAAAGCCTACAAAAAATGCTTTTCATAGCTATCAGAAACAGCAATTGAACACCTTCACTACTTTATTGTAAGAAAGGAGAAAAATAAATGCGGCATATTTTAGTTGTTCCTTGGTAAGAAAATTCCTTCTTAGAAAAATACTTTTAGACCAAAATAAAGCTTTTAACGTGGCCGTTAATTTAGGCTTTTCAGTGTGCCAGGTTATACTCTTGAAGTGACAGAGGTGTATATTCCTTCTCTAGCCGTGGATTTCATGGCTGTAGACCCTCAGCTAGTGCTGGAACACAAACCTTTTACCACAGCTCTTTGGAGTTAATCCTGATCTGCACTGGCTACAAGTGAAGCAGGGGGTTTTGTTGTTGCTTTTTTAACAAACAGCTTTTTGTTATGAAAATTTTTAACACGTGACTTTTCTATAATTTCAAATTAAAGTAAGCATGGTTATTTTAAATGAATGCAAGAGACTCAAACTTAAGTAATTGTTTACAAACTAAATAGCCTATTAGAAAAAGTAACTTGTGAAAACATCCAGGTTGTGAGTACTGTGATGATTTAGATACTGAGTAGATGCTATGAACAATATTTGATTGACAATACATATCTTGAACTTTTTAATTATGTGTTTGGTTTTGAAAAAAAAATCCTAAGAATATATGACTGATAAAGAGTTGGAACAATCTTTTAAGTATCATGACTATTTTTACTATTATCATAAACTGTTTAAAAGGGTTACATTTCCATTTACTGCTTGCAACCCTTTCCCTAAAACTCAGCCTTAAATAGCCCAAGAAATATTTATTGTATCCTCAAGTGAAACTTAAATACCTTTCCTCTTTTACAATTTCTGAATGACCCAGCAAGGGCTCTAGTAAAGCTTTGCTGAACCAAGCTGTTAATAGTTATTTAATGTTGTTCTGTAGCCTGAAAGAATCTCAGTAGATTTTTCCTTTTAATCTCTTTGAATTGCAGGCTCATAAACCTCTCTGATGAGCCTGCCAGTGCTTTCTTAGATCCTGCAGTTGAGACAATGGAGCTGCAGAATCCTTTCACCACTTGTTGTCAGCCAGGCAAGCTGTACTTCTTGTGAATTAAAATCTATTTTTCAGGTTATGGTAGATGATCAGGTCTTCACAATTTCCCCCGTATGTTCAGGAACGTGTTTCAGAATGTGCAGCTCGGTACACAGTCCTGCAGCTTGAGCAGACGTCACACTCTGAAAATTGTTAGGTTTGTAGTTCTGCTTGTAAGCTTCCCAAACTCATACTGGGCTGTGCCTCTGTTTTTAAATAAGTGGCTAAATCTGTTTCTGCTCTCTTAAATACACTACCCAATCTAATATACCTTAATAGGAGAACTAGAAAATAAAAAAAAAGCTTTATTCAGCTCTGGAAAATAAGTTTCTCCTGCTTGAACCAGATAAGCAAATAAACGCAGCATACAAAACTGATGAGAGTGGTTACTCGATTATGAGCTCAGCTTGGAGACTTACTTAACTCCAGAGTACTGACTGAAAATTTACATTTTTTAAGAAAGTAAGAAGTGGCTAGAACTCAGGAAAAAAGGAGAATTTATGTCCTTAGGAAGAAAGGGCAGGCCACTCAGGAGAAGTTTCAAGGATGTTGTGAGGTTATGCAGGGAGAAAATTGGATGGGCGAAAGCCCAACTAGAGCTTAATCTGGCTACTGCCATAAAAGACAATAAAAAAATGTGTCTATAAATACATTAGCAGCAAAAGGAGGACTAACGAGAATCTCCATCCTGTATTGGATGTGAGGGAAAGCATAGTGACAAAGGCTGAGGAGAAGGCTGAGGTGCTTAATGCCTTCTTTGTCTCAGTCTTTAATAGTAAGACCAGTTGTTCTGTGGGTACCCAGCCCCTGAGCTGGAAGACAGGGACGGGGAGCAGAATTCCCCAAAATCCAAGGGGAAATGGTTAGCGACCTGCTACACCACTCAGACACACACAAGTGTGTGGGGCTGGATGGGGTCCACCCAAGGATGATGAAGGAGCTAGCAAATGTGCTCACCAAGCCACTTTCCATCATCTGTCGGCAGTTCTGACTAACTGGGGAGGTCCCAGTTGACTGGAAGTTAGCTAATGTGATGCCCATCTACAAGAAAGGCAGGAACAATGATCCCAGGAACTACAGGCCTGTCAGTCTGACCTCGGTGCCGGGGAATGTTACGGAGCAGCTCGTCTTGAGTGTGATCACAAGGCATGTACAGGACAACCACGTGATCAGGCCCAGTCAGCATAGGTTTATGAAAGGCAGGTCCTCCTTGACCAACCCGATCTCCTTCATGACCAGGTGACCTGCCTAGTGGATAAGGGAAAGGCTGTGGATGTCATCTACCTGGACTTCAGTAAGGCCTTTGACACGGTTTCGCCTGGAGAAACTGGCTGCTCATGGCTTGGATGGGCGTGCTCTTCACTGGGCAGAAAAACTGGCTGGGTGGCTGGGCCCAAAGAGTTGTGAATGGAGTTAAATCCAGTTGGCAGCCGGTCACGAGTGGTGTTCCAGTTCTGCTTAACATCTTTATCAATGATCTGGACAATGAGTGCTCCCTCAGTAAATTTGCAGATGACACCAGGTTGGGCGGGAGTGTTTATTTGCTTGAGGGTAGCAAGGCTCTGCAGAGGGATCTGGACAGACTGGATCGATGGGCTGAGGCCAACTGTATGAGTTTCAACAAGGCCAAGTGCTGGGTCCTGCCCTTGGGTCACAACAACCCCATGCAACGCTGCAGGCTTGGGGAAGAGTGGCTGGAGGGCTGCCTGGTGGAAAAGGACCTGGGGGTGCTGGTCGACAGCCATCTGAACATGAGCCAGCAGTATGCCCAGGTGGCCAAGAAGGCCAACGGCATCCTGGCTTGCACCAGGAATAGTGTGGCCAGCAGGAGTAGGGAGGTGATCGTGCCCCTGTACTCGGCACTGGTGAGGCCGCACCTCAAATACTGTGTTCAGTTTTGGGCCCCTCGCTACAAGAAGGACATTGAGGTGCTGGAGTGTGTCCAGAGAAGAACAACGAAGCTGGTGAAGGGTCTGGAGAACAAGTCCTGTGAAGAGCAGCTGAGGGAACCAGGGTTGTTTAGCTTTGAGAAAAGGAAGCACTTGCCTTTTTCACACTGTTCTCAAGTATTGTCGTCTGCCACAGTGGAGAGAAGAACCTGAAGGTAGGTAGGTAGACAGACTTCATTTTGATACCTGCTTTTTTTTTTTTCCACTTCCTCAAAAAACAGGAGGAGGAATCTTTACTTCACACAAGGCCTGCTGTAGGTAAGGCCTCCAACTGGTTTTGTGGGTGTTTCAGGGCATTCACCATTCCTGTTCTCATGTTGTGTAGCTAGAAGGCTGTACCAGCAGAACTCCCAAGAAACATCAGAGTTACCTGGCATGACTTAAGATCATCTGACCTTTTATTTTATTTTGGACATTTTATGCAGTTATCTAATGTTCCGATCAGGTGTTAAGAAAAATGTTACTTTGTACAACTAAAACATCACCCATAGCTCTTTCCAGTATATCTTCCAGTTTTCTTACATCGTTAACGCTCCTGCTGAATCTTTTCCCTGTCTTTGGACACCAGTAAAGTATTAGGTGTGAGTGCATTAACTTTCTTTTCGTTCCGACCTTTTCAGTACAGAACAGGTGTTCAGCAAAGGTAGCATCAAAGACGCTGTATCGATTCTGTCATTATTTCCCATGTGTCTGATTTGTTTTAATCTCCTTCATTAAAACTAATTTAGATGAGGCTTATTCTCAAGGATATAGAAAGTACATTTCAGTTAAAAATAGAACAGTAATTTAATTGCAAAATAAAGACTGGGACTTAATATTTGGTGAGTGGTTCATTGTTTTGTTTTAAACTGGCCTTAAATTTCCTGTTTAAAAACCCAAAATGTAAGTATTAACCTCCCCCCCTTATACGTAAGGATAGTTAAAATGCAAGGGGTTTATTTCCCTACTGGTATGTCACATTACTTTTACCTGTGATAACTATGCTCTTAAAACTGATAGAGCCATGGAAGGAAAACAATTTAAAAAAAACCAACAAAAACAAAAACAAAAACACAACAGGCTGGTTAGATTTTGAAGTTAATTTAGATAATTAACTATAGAGAAAGCTGTGATTAGCTATTGCTAGGGTTGTACTTTCAGAGTAGCCTTAAACTTCTTTGCAGCAACATACACTACGTTGAATCTTACTAGCGAGTAGCTTGCTTTACATAGTTTCTGTGTGAAACCAACTACCAGAATATTGATGTATGTCTGTTCTGAGTCAGTACTTCACTGGTTGCAATCAGATGATGATAATTGGTGATAAAGAAGGAAATGCTCCATTACCTGATCAGATGAAGGTTGGAGATGTGGAGTTTTTCTGGGGTGTTACTGGAGGAGTAGGTGCAAAGTCCCCTATTTCTACTTTCCAGTAGAGAGCAAAGAGAAGTTGCACAGAAGCAGCTGGGAACCATTTAGAATACCTTACAATCTGGCAATTAGGTAGGGCGATCTCTTGGGAATTAAAATAACATAAAATAATCTGGGCCCTCTGCCTTTTCCAGCAAGTGCTCAATAAGTAGTTCTGGAATAAATTCTTTCACTGCCAGCTTTTCATAGAAAGCCGTAGACAACACTGTGTGCTTTAGAAAGCTTGATGTTATTAAACTATAAAACTTGCTTAAAAACTCACTGATCCAAGAGGAGGAATACCTACTTTCTCAATAACAACCTGATTTAAACCTTAAATAAGCACTAAGCTCCTGAGTCTTGCCAAATCTAAGGCGTTTCTGTGTATGTGCTGAAGATCAGCTTTCAGGCATCCCTGGTTCTTTAGAATACAGCATCTAGGGAGCTGGAGCTCCCCGGTGTCAGGCAGCAAGCAGCTGGGAGGTTTTCTAGGGAAGCTGAGGAAGTGTGGGCTGGATGAGTGGTCGGTGAAGTGGATAGAGAACTGGCTGAATGGCAGAACTCAGAGGGTTGTCATCAGCGGCGCTGAGTCTAGTT
>Ga0065711_1042271_pt1 | contig 15511 bp, 9 predicted proteins | sample Hoacrofraction12_FD_59098 | JGI IMG/M metagenome (GOLD analysis project Ga0065711, IMG submission 59098) | Hoatzin crop microbial communities from Cojedes, Venezuela - Epithelial fraction 12 v2 (version 2) | ecosystem: Host-associated > Birds > Digestive system > Esophagus > Crop | place... | reverse complement strand
CTGTGTCTCTTCGGTGCACACGTTTGGAGGAGAGATCCCCTGTGTGCCCGGTGCCGCAATAAAGAATACCTGCTTAATAGTCTGCCGACTATTGAGTCTTCAATTCCGGCTTTTCATGGCATCACCCCAAAAACCAAAACAAAAATCTTCACTTTGTCAAACTAAACAGTTGTCATTAAAATTACTTATCTGAAATTGTCTGTCAGTTATGGCAGAAGTATCAGGATGTTGAACTGTTTCCATAGTAACTTGAAAATAGATGCTTAGGAACACAATCTACTAAACTGGCAATGAATTAAATTGGCAGTAATTTTGGTAATTATAGCGAGTTTAGTGGGACTTCCGTGAATTCACTGAAGTGTCAGTTTGAGCAAAATCTGCTCCATACTGCCTGGTCAGACTGCTCTCTGGCAGTTGGTTGTCTGTGCTATGCAGGAAACCCGTTCGAATACAACCCAATGCTTCCACTTTGGAGCTGGTAACAGAAACGACAGTGAGAAGAATAAGGTCATGCTTTCAAAAAATAGAAAATAACACAATTTGAAACCTATAGGCAACAGCTGAAATGGAGGAAAAAAAGATTTGTAGATGGCAAACATCGAAATCGGAGGCTGACTTGTATTTGCTATACATCTTGCAGTGAAAGGAAAGTTTAGGCAAGTGCTGTGAATTGGAGAGTGACAGCCAAAGCTACTTTTGTTTCATTTAATGCCAAGTGTAACCATCTCTCGTATCTCATGAACATAGCTAGGATCTGTAACACCCTATGCTTTTAGTAGAGAACACAGCTTTGCTTGTTGAGGGATTTCGTGACCTCCTGATCCATTAGGACGAAAATCCTCACTCCTTTAAGAAGTGTAGAGATTGTCTTCTAGGGAACAAGAAATCACTTTATGAAGAGGCCTGAATCTCCTAGCCCTCTTGTGTTACTTAGGTGATCTTTATATGGAATAGTTAATTAGAAAATCATTTTGAACTTGAACACCCAAAATAAAATTTTCTGTTTTCCTGCTAGTCTCATTGGTAAGAGTTCATGTAAGACAACCTATTCTATTTTGCAGTTCTATAAACCGTGATTAAATATTTTGTGGAGCCTTCAATTTAGCTCAGAAAATGGGACTAAATGGAAGACAGAGGAAGATTTTGCCTGGTATCCAAGAGACACACATTTGGCAATAATACTGGGGCTTCTGATTACTGTGGAAAAAGCTCTCCGTCTGTTCTGTACTTTACATAATTAAGTTTTTCCTTTCTGCTAGTATTCTTAATAGTAGGAATGTAGTCTGTCATTTAACAGAGAAAAAGCACTCTGCTGCCAAACCACGGGATGGGGGAAAACAAATTATAGAGTAAAAAGTCTGAGGACAAAAGAGGAGGATGCAGATTTTAAAATTCTATTATTGTGTGTGTGCATTTCTTTTAAAAAAAGACACAATTTCAATAATATTTAAAAATACCTTATAGAAAATATATGGCTTATTTCTGGTCGTTAACATCAGCAGATGCTTAAGGTGGCATCCTGACTGAGTTATGCTCATATAGTTCACTAAGAAACGTGATCTTTTGATTCTAGTGTTCCAATAAGTGATTTGCTGTGAAAATTTTTATTTGTAGGTGGGTAGGTTAGAATCATGTCAGTAGGTATGATTTCAAGGCATTTCAGGTGTTGTGGACAGACTACTAAAAATACGTTCTTTTAAGAGAGTCAGCTTTACTGAGTCATCTTTCATAACCTATATAAAAATGCAGCTAAGATTTGTGGATGTATCTGCTTTTTATTCTGATATTCCAGACAACTTCACTTTGTCAGAAGACTTGCATTCTGTACAGGGAAAGCACAGAACTACTGTAGTAGTAGTTGCAGACTGGCTTCCGAACTACATTCACTGAACAGTGAAGAAGAGCTTTTTTGACCTGCATATGGGAGCACAGCATGTGTATTGCTAAGTGTTTGTTACCTTATTAAACTTTAAAACAGTCTGGCTTTTTATATGGGGGAAAAAAATATCTGAAAGCTTGGGGCCTTTAATTCACTCAGTTCTGTTAGCTAAAACCAGAAACAATCACAATTAATCAAACAAGCTGATTTTTCTCAGTCAATAAAATTAGAGTACGTGGATTTGGCATGCTGACAACTGAGCAGCTGGTTTACACTGAGTATATTGATAATCTCAGAAATAAGATGCCCTGGTTGGAGGTAAGGTCTCATAACAATAAATATGCTATTTCTAGATGGAAAAGTGAATAGTGAGCCCAGATGCCTTCCAGCATTGCTCCAGCTCACAAACATTCTACCTTCAGCATTGCCTTTTTCTGTCAAGCGTAGGAACCTCTGGACAGTCACAGCTCAGTGCTCCTGACAGGAAGCATCTCAGCTAATGATTTGTGACAAAGGGATATATGCTAGCACTGCCATAACACGTAGGAGAAGGAGAGTTCACTAGCAGCTCTGAGCTGACAGAGGGCAAAGAGCCTGGCTACAGCACAGCATCAAGATGAGCTAAATCAATTAATAGTTTGCTCCTCATACTGGTAAAAGCTGTGTCAAAAGAAGGCTGATATGACTAGAGGAGATTAATAGAGGAGGGAGTCATCCCTTACAAAATGATTTAGTAATTCTTCAGAAAGAAAATGTGCTGTGTTTGTCCTGAGAGACAAGGTATAAAATAGAAACTATGTAAGTGTGAACATTTTTTTTTTTTCTTTTCTGGAAGTATTTGTATGAAGTCTTGCAAAGTTAAAAGAGCATGCTCAGAGCATGCCTGTATATGCTTTTTGTTTTTTTTTTTTTTCTCCTGCTGCTAGATAGCCAGCAATGCCTTTTCTTAGTTCTGTATCTCTGCTGAACATAGGTGAAATTACTTAGCTGAACTGATTATTGAGTAACTAGGCTGGCCCTCACTTATGAGGTAAACTGTATGAGAACCTCTGTATCTGGAACTAATGTATTAGCCAGCTGTTCAAAGCAGAAGATGGTAATGTGGGTTGTAGAGTACTTCTACAAGCAAAAGAAAATTTAATGGTTTCTAAATTGTAAGTAAACACCTATCTCATGGGGGTTGTGGTGTCCTAAAGAGATGAGAAATCATAGCAGACTTTTTTTTTCTAAATTATGATTTTAATCCTAGCGTCTGTTGCTATCCTGAACAGTTACAGCGAGCTCCTCAGACCTTTGCACTAAAATTCCTGTTGCTTCTATCCAAGCAGTAAATCACTACTGTTCTGAAAAATAAGTGATTTAAAATAGTTACTGACATAGCTTAAGATCTTTTGCACAGCCATCTTCACTTCATTCTCCACTTTGGCCCAATATCACCATAGACAGTAATAGCAAGATTTACATCACATATATTTGTTTTGTCTTGCTATACTTCAATTTTCCTTCCAGTGAAAGTGAATCTAATAATTTGAATGTTCTAACCTATACACTGCTGATAAATTTATACTAATACTGTTCCGATTAAAATTTTGCTGGAGGTAATAATGGGGAAGGGAGGACTGAGCTATTTTACATTTTTACATTGAGAAGGATTCAGCAGCTAAATGATACTTCCGCTCTTGATTTCAAAGACTGACAGTCTAGTTTCTCGATCTATACTAAAGCAGAAGTCTAGTTTGAGATTAAGACATGTTGTATGTACCTACCTGAAAGCAAAAATTGGCACTTACACATCTTATTAATATTCATTGATGAAGTCTTAAAATATTGTAATGGGTTAGGCAACGAGTAATTTTTCCTGTTTTATGTGTGAGTAGGGTGAGACAAAGCAGCCATTTTAAGACTCTTTGTGAAGATCACACAGAAAGCCTTTGTAAGAAAAAGGGACTTGACAAATATTTCCTGTTTTTAGTCTTGCTACTCTGAGCACTTGCCCATGCTATTTCTTTGTCCTAGGTGAGAATAAATACATAAATTGTAATAAATAAATAAAGTGTGCCCTCTTGGCTGCTTCAAGGAAAAGTAATAAATTTGATATATGTACCCTCTAGAACACACACAACATGTCCCAGGATTGACCTATTGCTTCCAACCGGTTCTGAATGAACCAAGCTTATCATGAAAATTCTGGCTAGAACTCTTTTTGCTAGTTATTCTTAGTCTTGGGTTGTGATTTGTAGGAGTTGGATTGTAAACCCAATAAGAAGTTATGCTAAATTTTTGGGGCAAGTAGGGTATCCATAACTGCAAAATTAGGAGTTTGTAACTTGGATCAAAAGCCAAAAAGAGGGCTGCCTTCTTTCATTGAGTTATGTAGCTGCAGGAATCAAGGGGTGGGTGATGGTTCTGTATCCCCAGGAAATGGTGGTGAACAGTGGGACTGGGTGTATGGCAGTGCAAGAGGCAGCCCTGGCCACTGATTCCTCCTCCTGCTCTTTGTTCCTTATTGTTGTACTTGCAGTACTGAATTTTGCCTGCATTGGTGAAAAACCTTGAGTGGGTTTGGTGTATACCTATATTAGCAGTCAAAAGTCAAGGCATGAATTTGTTAGATACCATGCACAAATTGTCAGTCAAGCTAGATATCCATCAAAATAAAATGAGGACAGAAGAATCCAAAATGTGCCAGGCATTTTGCAGTATATAATTTTACTTTAAATATATGTACACTTTAATGCACATCAGCTTGCTTTAAAATGCACTGAAATTAATTTTAAAACAAACCAACCTTCTGATTTGCAGGAAATAAGAGGAATAGCATGCAGAAGTATCCAAACCTGCTGAAAATGTTAAATAAAAAATCAAAATATGTAGAGCTACTTGTGTTGCATGTTAAAACTAGTAAGCAAACCAGTTATGATATGCGTATGTCCCATAAATTAGTTTTAGATGATATTAAGTTATTATCTATAGATGTTCATTGTGGCAAAAAGGACCTGCATTTTTAAGAGATATTTAGATATAATGTCAGACTGGTATAGCATTTCTCTTTTTCCTGAAAATACTTCTGAATGTGGTGTTTGTCTAGTTTATTAGTAGACTTTAAATTCTGTGCAGAACCTTAAGCTTTTATTGCAATGCTAAACGTAGATCAAGCTTGGTAGTCTTTTAAATATCAAATTTTTAAAAACTCAATGTGTTTAATGAGAAGGAGTGATGTTATACAGATCAGACACTGCATCAAGTGTTGTGCAGGAAGCTTGCTTGGTAAATATCCCAGTTACATTGCAGAATTGCACAAATACAATGGAATCTAAATTTCTTCTCCTTCACATAAGTCCAGACCAGTTTTATACAACCTTTTATATATGTAATACAAAACCTAGCTAGTCTCAACTTAATAATGAGTTTCATGTAATTTAGAGTGGCTCATTAGCTGGTTGACTCTCTGCCTTCATTTCATGTTAGTCTGAGGAACGGAAAAATGTCAGAAGTCTCAGGGTTGTTTCTTGCATCCAAAGACTCTAGTGGCTTGGTGTCTTTGGGAGGGAGGTTGGGAGTAAGATTGTTCTAGAAAATTTTTTTCTTTTTTTCCTGTTTACAACAAAGAAAGAAGTGTATGATCTGAGATGGTATTTAGAACTTATTTATGTAGAAAATTTGGATTTTGTATAAAAACAAGTGTAATTGTGTACCTGTGTTGCATGTACTATACAGACTCCTCTTGACTGAACTAGTAGCCATCCTGTTTGCTTTTAGTTTAGTGAGGAGGTGAACACTATACAGATTGTGATGATATTTACATTTTTCCTGAATGTCATATTTTCTTTTAAATAGTGTGCAATAACCTTTCTTTCACTGTAGTTTGCTTTGTATGTTAAGACAAAATTGATCCCTGAGCAGGAAGTTGACACAAGAGTTACGTGCCCGTTAAATTCTATGTAAACTCCACCTGGTACATGGGATTTATACTGATATTTTGCAACGTGTTGAACTTCACCTTTAAGACCTGGTTAAAGCATTCTTAACTTGATGTCAGTAGACCACTTGTGAGGAGAAACACTGCTTGATAAGAGTTGAGTCAAGCATTGACACTTTTTCCATGCTGAATTTCTTGAAACTTTGAATAGTGGTTGTAAACAGTAATCCCTGTTTTCTCATTGTCATAAGACTTTGTTCCCAACATCTGCTACCTCATACCTACCTACTGAAAGGGAAAAAGAAGTTAACATCTTTATGTGCAAGGCTATTAGCATACTAGATCAGACTACTGTTTTGTCTGTCCATGTGTCCTGTTTGACATGATGCCTATAAATGAAGAAACGCCTGAAGAAAGTGTATTCTTAAAGGCTGAGTTCGAATGTATAAAATTTGGGGATTTAATTAAAATTAGAAATTGAAGATTTTGGGTACTTTTCAATCCCCTGACGTTGATCAGTGTTTTAACATGGACTCTTACCTGTGCTGTCAGTCAGACATGTTTGATGTGCTTAACTCTTGATACTAGTAAGTTCCACAGCCAAGCTGTTGTATGTTCTTATAAATATAGGCCAGTTCTTAAACTCTTTAAGTCGGTTTTCATATGTGCTTCTACAGTGATGAAATGGAACAAGTTTTTCTGCTGTGGCACTTTTGTTTATTGGCATGGGGATCTTTTGTTTCATTTTTGTGTTAGTTCTTGTACCCAAGTCCAGAATTTAGTCCAAAGATGTATTAGTATTAATTCCAGCTAAAAATAATCTGGAACCAAGTCGTGGTTTAGTTCCCTTCAAGACTTCAAGTTGCACAATAATTTCTATTATTTTATTGTACTGTCATTATTCAGTGGAGGAAATAAATTTTGTGTTATCCTTTAGAAAACTAGCACAATAAATGAGAATTGGTGAATACTATAGAGGTGGAGTTCGCATAGTAGTTTTAATTTAGGAAATTTCATTAGGACTGGGTTTCAGAAGTTTAGACCTGTGCCTGTACATAGGTACGCTTACAAGTCTTGTGTGTCATTATAAACTGCCTTTAATAGATTTCATAAAAGCTAAAACAGCAGTGATGATTACTGCTTTGGTAAATTTGGACAAATGTCTGAGTATTTGTATGAGTATCTGCACAAATAATTATTTGAAAAAATAAATGACTTTTTGGTTCTGATGATGCTTTTAAAACAGTATTTATATAAGGCTATCTGATCTAACACTGTCTACTTTACAAATGGTTTTGCAGTCTTGCTTGTTCAACATTTGTTTCAGGGCAACCTCGTTACTACTTTTCTGACCTTCGTCTATAGCTTTGCTCTGATATAATGTCCTGGAAGACTTGCTGGCTAACACATGTTTCTGATTTAGCAGGATTCCCTTGGTGTTCCAGGCTCTTTTGGCTTTTCTCTGAGCTATTCCAGTGGCACGTGGACACCTACACAGCACAATTTCAGTTGTGTACCAAGATATCCTAAACATTCTTCTTACTTCTGCCAGTTTACTGTGGAGAAAAAATATTTTCCTGATTCACATTGCTTAGTTATTAGGCTCAGTTTGTGAAATCAGCAGCCCTGGTCTCTTAAGAGTTCCACATCAAGAATAAAATAGATAATGCAGATCAGAACTGAAGTGCATGGACAGAATTTGAAGACTGAACTTACATAGCACCCATCAGCAATTTGCCTGCTTTGAAATTGTCACTACATTCATTAGTGTTGAAAGTATCCTGCAGATCTGATAGTTGAATAATTGAAGTAAAAATAATAATAAAGGAACAATCATCCTCTCTAACTTGCTATAAAAAAACTAGCACCGAAAGTGCATCAGTGGCTTGCACCTGTGTCCTTTTAAGACTTTAGGACAGCATAGAAAGGAGTTGTTTTTCTAAGAAAACCAGTGTTGGTTATTATAGGAATAGTTTCAGACTATAAATCAAATATATTCAGAAATTGATTAATGCTTTATAAATCTCTATGCACAACTTTATATGCTAAAAGGCAGTCGTTATTTGTATAAATATTAGTGCTTTAGAATTCAAACTTCCTGAAGTGATTGCTTCAGGGAGACAGCAAGATCCAATTGTGTAGTAGAGACCTTTCATTTTGGCAGAGGTTAAAAATAAAAATACTGTACTGAAAAATACTCATAGGATTGCATCATCCAAGTCTGAGCTATCTATAGATAAATGTTACAATTACCTTCTAGTATATTTATTTTTCTGTCTGTTCCAAATCTGAATATGTATCCTATAGGGGGGAAAAGAGCTTGATCTGAAAAACTATGATGCATTCTTTCCCATGGTGCTCTCAGTCACCGCACTGGGCTGCGAGGTCATCTGGGAAAGACAGGACAGAAAGCTCTGCTGGGAGATTACTTTGCAGTCCTGTCTTTTCTCACTGCGTACTTTTGAGAAGCTTTCTCCAGCTCAGTTGCGCAGATAATGACTGTTTGTATCTTTCTGCCCCTGTGTGGACTTTGGTTAACTGTTGCATTCTTCCCGAGTCTTCTTCAAATCTTTAAAATGTATTTTTCCAGCATCCTGTAAATTCTAGTTCTCCTTTAACTTGAATGAGGCAGGGAAGGAGGGCGTACAGCTATTGCTGCTAAGCTGTTTACTGGCATATGCTTTGTTAGTTCAGCTTCCTTTTTCTCATCTCAGTATTGTTTGTAGCTTATCTGTAAATAATGCTGAATCAAGAAAAAGAAAACAGACAAATAGCAATAGGACTGGCTTTATCCATTTTTGCTGTAAAACATCATATATATATTGGGGCTGCTAGTGCTTAGGACACATCATTTCACAGTGCACAGCTTGGACAGATGTGATATAAGGTGCTTTGCCAAAACAAAGCTTGTGTTTGGAGGTTGGATAAAGTAGTGTTGAGGCAGTTTTGTTTTGTTGAGGTTGTCTGAAAAAAAATTTTCAAAGTAAGAGGGATGGGGAATGTTATATTCTAACCATATTTGAGCAGCATTGGTAAAATTTGCTAGAAATGCCTCGCAGTAGTCCATATTTTGTTTTCATTTAATACAGTATAATTTAGAGGCATTGTTTTTACACGAAAAAAGCAGAATCAGGTCTAGTACCTAGTTTTATGGTAAGAAAGAATTCAGAGAAGTGAAGGGGAGGCATGTGGTGCCTGTTTTTAATTTCATTGAGCTATTTATGTAGTTTAGGAAGCAGTACTAACTGAAAAAAGCAGGAGACACCACAACGTTTACAAATGGATTTTTACTTTTTGTATGATTAGCAGTAACTGTTTTGTTACATTGATCATGTGTGCTATGCTATAACAGAATTATAAACCCCAGGAGGAAGTAGCAAACTGCTATGACAAAACCAGTCATACGAGCAAAGCATCACTCTGACACCACTCACAAAGGTAGTAGTCGTGTGACCTCTTGCTTGGAGGTGTGGGTAAGAGTAAATAGGGTAATGTGGGCCCAAAATTCCTATTGACAAGAGAATAAAGCCTTGTCCTGTGCCATTCTTCCTCCTCTTCTCTGTAGAAGACCCCACCTGCTAGGTTCTCCAGAAGCTGATAGATATGAGTGAAAAGATTTTTTGTTTTGGTTTTGTAATATGCTTTTGCCTGACTAAGCCACATTATTCCATGATCCGGTGGAAAGAAAGAGAGCAGGTTCTTACAGGAGGCATATTTTCCTTGCGGAGGTGGAGGCATTTTATAGAATTACTGTGTGGAATCTCTCACTTTTAAAGATGAGATATTGGGAGAGTGAAGAACCTCTAAGCTATTAAAAACCCCCACAAGCTCACCTACCAGTATTTCTGTGTAGAGTTTACCACTTGTAGATATAGCAGATGTATACAGCCTCCATGTTAGGCAGCCACCTGCTTCGCCCTTGCTTAGAGCTATTTCTGCTCTTTGGTTAGAACATGGACTTGTTTTATGAGCACCTGAAAATAAGTGTTTCATTTATTATAAAAATTATATTTGTTTTTACACAGTTGTTACTTGTGTGACTAGATTCATCAAAGACAGTAGACTGCTTATGCAAGTGACTGTTCAGCTGAGTAAGTCGTGATATATTCCTTATCTCTTATCAAGCAGTTGGTATCTTCAATTGAAAACTGCTATAAAAACTTAATGTAATAATTGTCTCAGTTTTGGTAGTTGTCTTGTATTTGAATGTTCTGTCACTAGCAATAAATGTAGAAGGTCTTGAGAATTATTAAAGGATTACTTATACAAGATTTGATATGCTTCTTAAAATCCTCTTAAAAAAAATTAAAAAAAAATCCTTAAATATTCCCAATACTAAAATATTTTAAAACCTGTCATACATTTAGTTTGTTCATCTATATTTTTGATACTTGCTTTAAAAAAAAAAAATCTGTTGTTGAGACATATTTTGAGAGGATAGAGATCATTTATGGAGTTTAGAATTTCTGTTCTAGTTATCTTTCCCTGTGAGAGCAAAAAATGTGTGCTCAGCCTTTTGAGCCTGTCCATGGCTCAGGATAAGCAACAGTGGAACTTGCAGCCTTTCATCTTCTTTTTTTTTTTAATCTACTTTCATAGTCACAGGTATAAATGAAATCTTTGTTTCCATTTTCTCTAATTTTCTGCTTAGTTTCCATCAAAGCAGGCTCTGCTTGGAGGCTTTAAATAATCCATTACTGTGATGCTTTTTTCTTGAAGTGTTATGGGCTTTGTTTCATCAGGGAATGGACTGTATGTTTTGTTCAGTGTCGTAACCTATAAATTACCTTTTTGCTGAAACTGCTTCTTTTACTTTCTACCTAGAAGATGACTGATCACTGGATATAGACAACCATTTCCTGCCTCGTAATGTAACAGTTCCAAACCAGTGGTACCCATAAGCAGCCTTGTATTTCGGGCTTTTTCTAGTTAGCCTGCCATATACCTGCTGAACACAGTGCATAGCTGGTAAAAATGTGTGCAGTCCTCTGCTGAGCACTCCCTTGGAGCGACTCTCCTATGTGGAAGCATTGGCACATGGCTATCCTGTGTTTTTATGAAAAAGTTATATTGAAATATTTCACTGCAAGTAAACATTTTTGTAGACGTTGCCCTTACCTATAGTCAGTATTAGGTATGAGAGGAAAGAAGGGAGCAAGAAGGTTTGCATGGGAAAGATCCCAATTAAAACTTGTAACGAGTTTCACATGTATTAAGTGTTACATACATTTAGTAACCACCCAAATTTGCCCAGTGTTCCCATGTTAGTTAGTTTGACCAGAGACAAGCTGAATCTGAGTGTAAGTTAAAAAAAATCAAGCTGAATACGTCTAAGCCAGCAAAGTGTAATACTTCAATTTAATATCAAGTATAGTAGCTAACCCTTGCTGCCATTCTCTGTGACCATTCCAACCTTTATGGAATTGTGTTGATTGAATCAAAATTCAAAGTTACTACAAAGCCTGGATTTTTGATGATGCTGTAGAGAAGATGTGTTTGTTCTTTTTCCCACTATTCTCTGTGTTGGTGGGTTTTTTTGTTTTTTTTTGTTTTTTTGTTTTGCTTCTGAGAGAGAAATAAAACACAATTCACCTAGCTTTATTAGCAGTCTCTGCTCCGGAACAGATTTTTGTCATTACTGTTATCCTCCTTTCTGTGTCAAAACAGTTTAATATATCTTGTGACTACATTTTTCTTTGGTATTTCTAGTATTATCCCCATTAGAAGTGGGAGGAACTGTGCCCAAAACCAGATTACATGAGCATACTCTTGGCCAGGAAACAGTTTAAACAGTAATTTGTTTACAAATGTTTACTCTAGAAGAACATGACCTGAATAATGAACATCACCTTCTCATACACTGCCAAAAAGCCACTGTCAGCATAATCCCTGTAGCAATAACAATGCTAGTGTTCTGGTTGCAGACAACTTGAAAAAGATCTGTCACTAATGTACTAGGTGTATTTGCAATTTTGTGTGGATGGTTACTTGTAATTTTTCCTAATCTAAATATCATTTACTTAATAAATGCACCCTGATTTCTCATATTTTAGGACCTGGGTAAAAGAGAAAGTAGAGAGAACTTAGAATTCTAAGATGCGCTACCTTTGTAGTTGGGATCCTGCTAGTATCTTCAGAAGTGTTAACATTTTTGCAAAAAGATATATTTACCTCATTGCTTGTTTTGGCTGTTCACTTTGGACAGTTTTAAATCTAATTTTAAAGAGATCTTGTGTTCGTTACTTTCCCTACTGACTTGTCTTTTATTTCCTTAAATTGTGAATTTCCTACCTGTGATCCAGATTTGTTAAAAGCATCACGAAAGCGACGCTGTAGTCAGATTTTTTTTCTGCTCCTTGTTGCTTATATGCCACTAAACAATTATACTTGTTTTGCAGCACAGGTGATAGTAGTGGTTGCACTTTGCCCAGAGACTGCAGGAAGCAGTCACATGTATCAAGTGGAAGATGGTTAGCCATTCAGTAACTGAGCAACTTTGCTGGTTTTTTCTTCCCTTCCATTGAGTCTAGATAAAGCAGTTATTTTGTAAGTGGTTTTTTAATATTCCTCTTTCTTTGTAGTTGTTTCGATTTTTCTGTGCTGGAAAAGTAGATCTGGCAAATGGCCACAATCTTGTTTGGGAGGAAAATATAATGAGAAAAAATGTAGTTTCTTTTCAGTGACGTGCATGCTGTCTTGTTTCAGGAGCACAATACAGTCTAAAGTTGAAAGCCTAAGGAGAATCTTTCATGTCTGCTGTAACATTTTGCAGTGAAACTGAGTTTTATAGGAAACTTGTATTGTCACACCATTAGAAATATTCAGGGCAGACAGTTAACATTTTATTACTGCATCCATGCAATTAATAGACAAATTTGATCACTTGATCTCAAATAACTAAACCACGAAAATACAGTGAACAATGGCATAATTGGGAAGAAAATCCATGACTCCTGACAGAAAAGTTAATAATTCTGTCTTTTAAATCTGGACTACATCAGTATCCCTTTCCAATCAGTATTGTTTTGTGATTTGATTATAGTACAGTTACGTGCTTAAAATTGCCACAACTGCAGACAAAAATAATCTTAAAATTGTTGAAACAGTTGGTGTAGAAAGGCACATACGTAAATGTGCCTTTATTCATGACCTTTAATAATTTCTGAGTCTGCTAATGTAATGGGTACAGGAATTAGGTACTTGACTGGTAAGACTCTTCTTCCATGTTAATGCTATGACTTAGTGTACCAGTTATTACTGGAACATCACATCACTGCAAGTAAGTTTTTTCCTTTATGTTCTTTGCTTATTTATTTGGCCCTCAGTGTGCTTTAGTTGGCATTAATGGAGGGACATAAGCCTTTCATTTGTGTGCTTACCAGGATGTAAAGAGAGAGTTCTGCTCTCACTCTGACCAGTAGAGCTTGTGACCAGTCTCATGAAACGTCAGCTATGCAACTGCTGTAAACAAAGTAAGAAATATTTATCTTGTCTCTCCACTCAGTCTTGTTAGTGGAATGAGAAATATAGAATACAGTAAATAACTTTTCTGCAGTCAGAGATGGGGAAAAATCATTAATGTAATTGTAAAGGGGGCATGGCATGCCCTTTTTCTTGATTCATTTCTGCCTTGGCCTCCTGACTTAAAAGCCTGAAATGTATATTGATGTAGCAATTCAGTGAACTGCTGTCTAGCAAAAGAATTTTCTAAAAGTCTCTGTTTTGGTAGGGGTGTAATTGAGGCATCATTCCTTCTTCCAGAGTAAGTCAGAACTTAGAGGATATTTTTTTTTTTTATGTTCTCTCTTCCTCTGTATGAGCTGTGTATCCATCTCAAAGGATTTATTAAGAAGCATTTTCACTTGTTTGCATTCAGGAGGGGAGGGGAAAATAATTTCTTTGATGTTCCCAAGTCTTTCCACATAACTGAATTAAACCCTGTAACGATGTTAAGCAAAAGCTACGACAGTCACATACCCTAACTTGTTTCCCTAAAGATTGATGTGATGGGTTATTCAAGCTGACACCTCTCTTCAGTTGTTTGAACATCTTTAATTATACATATCTGTACTTTATTAATCTTTAATGCAGATAGTGTGCTTCTAATAAAATGGGAAGTACTTAACTCCTTTGCTAGATTTTCCACAATATCCTTCTTTCTCTCCAGTATACATACTTTTTTTAAGTTTAGGTTATCCAAGATGAAAATATCTGTATTTTAAATTGTATGTGTAGGTTCTTACAGGGTTGCTGGATAACTGTTTGGCAGATTTTCTCCCCTATTTGCTATAGATATGAATGGGTTAGTATTTTAAATAATTGCTACAGGAACATAATATTGTACTTTCTGATGTTTATTGAAGTTTCAGTATGAATTGTTATCTACAGGAAGATAGAGAGCCAGTAGTCTGAGCTTTTGGTCAGATAGAGGGGAGGACAAGCATAGAACATAGTTTCACAGTCAACAGTTTTAATGGATGTTAATACTGTAGGAAAAAGCAGAGCTGGCAGGCTTTGGCAGCATATTCAGTCTGAGGTTTATGTTATGTTACTTGGGTTAACGCTGACATGAGACTTAAATGTTACAATCTTCATTAATTTAGATGTGCTGAGTATAGACATTAATGGACACAGGGCCTATTTGGTGAGGAAATAGGTTTAGCTATTTTTTTCAACGTTCGTTGTTGTAGCAGGCTAAAGAGGACAATATTCTTGAATAATCAAATTTGTCTGTGCTTAAGGGTTTTTTTTGCACTAGAAACAAAGGACTTGGTCTTTGGATCTATGTTATGCACCATCAGGATCATGAGTGATGTGAATATTTCTGCAGCCTACTGTTACAGTGTAAAACCTTCAGTGGTGTCACTAGAAAAATCAGATTATTAGATGGGTGATAAACATCACTGGTAATAAATGAGAAAAATCTTGCAGTAGAAAAGTGCAGTGTTTCAATAATGCTGTAGTTTCTTTGAGCTCTAGAAAAGTAAACCTGTTTTCAGTTTTATATTGGCATTAGAGAGACATATGAGTTATGCCTCGGGTTATATATGCAATTGAATTTTTCACCCCTTTGTAGGCTGTTGTTGTGTAGTATCTGTTCTGATACTTTTGTAACCTAACCTTTCTTTTTTTTTATACTTTCCTACCTAGCTTTTCCCTTTCTGAAAAGGCTTATGACAAAGATTTTCTTTCATAATCCTTTTAAAAAACAGTAAAAATAATAATTAGATCACATGTGGCATTTTGATTGTATAGCTTGGCTGCTGGGAACAGAGAGAACCTGATTTAATTTGCTAAACTGTCTTTCACTTCTTCAATTCTAGGCAGTAGTAATTAATATCCATACAAAGTCTTCCTTAAGAAGAAAAAAATCAATATGCACATCTGACCTTAACAGGGTTTTGCTGTTAATCAATAGGATCACTAACATAATGTATTACCCTTCAAAATATCACTCTAGATCTTTGGATTTGTCTTGAAATCTTTCAACTTGAGTGTGAATTAGTGTTGAAAAGTATTATTTTAGTATGTTCAATGAAGTGAATGCCTATTGTTCATAGAGGATCCAGAGGGGATCTCCTTCCTTAGGAGACTATATAATTTTTTTATCCTCTTCAGTAAAACAGAGCTGATATATATCCCACTTTATACTCGGACATCCTAAGGTGTACAACTATACTGGACAACATAGATAATGTTCCATGCTGGGGGGG
>Ga0065711_1042270_pt1 | contig 15511 bp, 9 predicted proteins | sample Hoacrofraction12_FD_59098 | JGI IMG/M metagenome (GOLD analysis project Ga0065711, IMG submission 59098) | Hoatzin crop microbial communities from Cojedes, Venezuela - Epithelial fraction 12 v2 (version 2) | ecosystem: Host-associated > Birds > Digestive system > Esophagus > Crop | place... | reverse complement strand
CCACCAGTTTCTGCCTCTTTCTTTCCATTCTCCTCCGCACGCCGGCGGGGGGAGGGGCGGCCGCGTGGCGCTTTTGTTGCTGGCGGCAGCTGAAACCAAGACAAGAATGTATTTTATCTTCACCTTTTTTGCACTGGTTTTGTTTCTATATGTAGCAGACTAAAAATACATTTATCAAAACTGAGAAGTTCCTCTAGCTCCATGAATCACTTTCCTGGCTTACTTTGGAACAAGTAATCCACATAATACTAGTTGTCATGTAAGAGTTACTGGGGATACATTTGAATTTTACCTCAATCTTTCTTTGTAGCAATTTTCAAATTCAGGGACATGGTAAGAGTTCTCAGAATGCTGAGTCTTGGCCCCATGCTGGAGTGAAATGAAAGGAATTCAGCCTTGCATGATATTTCAGAAATATGTTGACTTTGTACAAAATCCCCCTTCAGCAGAAGATCACATATTTCAAGTAATTTGTGTTAGCTCAGTAGATGCTGAGGAAATAGGCCTGAAACGTTGCAGTATTCAAATAAGATCATCATTCGGAATATGCCCTTTTAATTTCAGTGGATAAATTGAAGTTCTGTACATAACTGGAGTCTAAATCTTCCTGATACGATATGTACCAAGAATAACTGTCCTTCTAAATTCCTGAAAACCAAAAACACTGTAGACCTTACTGATCTGCTGTACTGGTTTATACCTTCTCTCCACCCTCCCTGTCTCCAGTGTCATATATAAGCCCCTTCTCTCGGCCTCAGTTGCTCATCAGCCTCTGTACAGCACTCCAGAAACACACAGTCTGAGGCAAGTGGATGTGCAGCTGAAGGCAAGTTACTCCTATCAGTCTGTTGGTGGTCTGACAACTTACTCCTGTTCTCTTCATGGCTGAAAAGGAGAAACTGTCTTTCTTGGGAAAAAGTAAAGGTCAAAAACTGATCCCTCCATGTCACTTTAAGTGCTGTGTTATGTTCTGATAGAACCTGATATTTTAAAAATAAAAATTTGAAAATTTTTTTTTTAAATTGTCAATCCAACACAGAGGTGGCTTCACTACATACAGTCAAGCTATTCAAAGCATTGTACCCACATCTATACCAGCCTATTTAAATGTATTAATTGCAGAGTTAAGATTAATGTCTTGACCTCTGGATATGAACTAGAATAAACCCACTTCCAATGAATGTTCACTTGGCAAACCCTACTCATAGTATTGAGTCTTGCTGCTCCCAGACTGTGTATGAAGTCTCAGATATGCCCTGATCTTCTGTTGTGTTCAAAGACTCTGGGATTCCTTTGACATGACTTACTCTGCATGTAGAATAACTGTCCTATCTTTCCAGGCAGTTGAGAAATTTACCCCTCTCCTATATATAAAAAGTATCTAATATATGCACTCGCAGCTTTTTGGGTTGGGTTTATTTATTTACATCCTACAGTGCAAACAGATGGGTTCTAGTGAAAGCTATCAATTGAGTACAATTAAGTGTAGAAGACCTGAAAATTGAATTCAGGTCTTCTGTATAACCTTACAGAGTCATGGGACTCAGCCCTCAATGGAGCTTAGGTTTGTTCTCGTACTTTAACAGCAGCTTCCTAGCTGTGGTCAAACACCCATGTGTAGACCCAATATAACTTTTAGTCCTGTAAAAGTAAACGTTCAGGACATCAGAGAACTCTGTGCCCTGAATTATCATTTTGTCCCATGCAATTGTGCAGTACTCAAAAAGGTTCTCTGTCTTTATAAATTATGCTTTCACAGAACTATTAAAAGGCAGGCTACTAGCATATAATTGAGTGATGAGAGCTAACTCAGGCACAATTATTCCACTCCACCCAACAAGCGAAGAAGATTCTGCAGCTTCATGACAGTGTTCTAAATTAAATATACACTTGTCACTTCATTGTCCGTCAGTCTTAGGCTTCATAACTTGAGTCCATTCCTCACCTTGGCTTAGGCTTATTTTTACTCTTTATTTGTTGCACATGCTCCACAATGATGCACACAGGCATCTAACATCTTAGTTTATTTACTATTGTTAGTTGTGCACTGTAAACTGCATGTGAGGCTTACAGATTGGGGTGATCCCAGATGTTTCTGCTACAAGTAACTGAAAAGCAGTTGTGGGAGATGCTGTGGGGGGAGAGAGAAGCAGTTTAGGATTTTTGGGGGTTTCAGACTGTGGTAGAAAATGGTCTTCTATTATTTTCATATTGCAAATAGAAGTCTTATTTTTGTCATGGATTTGAAGAAGTTATTTTCCTTTCTATTGCACATGCTACCTCTGTTCCTTGTTCCCACTACTTAAATGGGTGTTGGTTGACATTCTGAAATGGTTTTCAACATAAGGAAAGCAACTGGGAGACAGTCAAAATGGAATTGCTGTCCCAGTTTGCAAAGTCGCCTTTAAAGCCTACTGTTTACCAATCCAGTATATTAGTTTTGTATCTTAGTGATAGTTATTGTGTTAATCTAATTTCAAATGAATTCTTTTGCTCTATGAACAAACCAACTCCTTTCCTACTCCTTGAAAAAAAAAACCAATCCTGGGGATCCAAAGCCCTCATATATACAAAATACTTCATACAATACTAGCTCAGGAGTTTTGCTAGCAAACAGAAAATCTGATGTTCATTGTACTCAATTCTCATCTTATTCTCTGTTTTTCATAGGATCTTACAGTGCCAGTCAAGGTATAAATTGCATCCGTGAAGATGTTGCTTCATATATTGAAAGAAGAGATGGAGGGGTTCCTGCAGATCCAGATAACATATATCTTACCACTGGGGCAAGTGATGGTATTGCTGTAAGTTTTAAAATTAAACCTGTCTCTTCCTGGTATAAACTGTAAATTGTCAGTTACCTTTGGAAATACAGATCTCTATTGAACATCTGCTCTCACAAACTCCCTTGTGTTTGATCCAACAGATACTGACATCTCATTAAGTGGATATCCAATACACCCAATTATGTGGATATAAGATGCCAGCTAAGCAACAGGCGCCTGGAGACAAAGTCTCTTAATATACATTAACTTGTACCATTTGTAAAGGTAGTATAAACTACACAGGTGCCTAAATATACATTTAGGAGATTCAGACCATTCAGACTAAATAATGGTGTGCTCAGTGATTAAAATATGTAAGCACTGACGACTAGAGGGCATGAATCAGTGGCAGAGAGAAGAGGGAATGACCTCAGAGGTGGGAAGTCTCAGCAGCTCTTCTTCCTAGTAAACACTCTGCTAGTGCAGATTAATGGCAGTGAAAATCCCAAATATCTATTTCAACTTGTCTGGAAGAAAATTCAGGTTTTGGCTTCAACCAAGGTTCAAAGATGTTCCTCAGTTAAGACAGCAATAACTGCCTCTATTAGATTTTTCCTTTACACAGACACATTTACTGATACTACAACAACCAGCAGTTCTTTGCTTTTATTAAGGCAGCCTTTCATAGCTTGTTTGTAAAAGGTGGTGGGTTTTTTTAAATGACATCTAGTGGCAGAGTTCAGAATGGCAACGGTGTGACATGAACAGTTCTCCAGATGTCTCCAGTGAATTGGCTTTCCAGACTCTATGATGCCAAGTGTTATACTGAGAGCTTGTCGGGAATGGCAGCGCGGCATATCAAAGCTATACCATGCTTACTTGATTTCACCAGTGATGAAAAGTCCGCAGTACAATGAGTCTCATTACTTGGCACTTCCAAGGATAAAGCGACTATTGTTTCATAACTTGTGGGACAGAGGGTGTTAAAAGAGTTTTTAAATTTGCATTTGGTCCTGATTATACATTTTGGATGCTTGGTATTTTTAAACTAGTGGTGGGTACAAAATTATGTTGATTATAAATCCTTAGCTTAGCAGCTGAGTTAGTATGTGATGAGAGGCACAGAAAGGCAGATTTTGTTCTAGAACCAATGAGAAACTTAAAGGATACAGCTGTTGTATCTGAAGAAATATTTTTGGTTTACACTATCCATTAACTGTTGATAAGGATACCTGCTTTGACTGAAACTGCAGTTCAGAGTTTTCCCTTGATTATAAAGGCAAGAAATCTCTCCACTTCTTGCACCAAATGCACTCTTTTATTTAATTCACATATAAAAAGCCTACACATAGACACACACGGACACACAGCTGTTGGGCACAGGTAAATCCTCTGTACTGACCTTAGCACAAGCATTACACTTCTGTCTGTATCTTTTGGGCACAAAGTGCATATGATACATTCGATTTCCATCCCAAGATATGCAGACTTTTGGTCTCTTCCATTACTTGAAAATGAAACCATAATGCGAGTGGCTAGCTTTGCTCCCACCTGGCCACAATTGCCCCTAATCTAAAATAGTTCTCTCCGTTCGAAAGGAGAACCTCCACAGGCCCTAGTTCTAATTTCTGGTTTTATTTATTGGCCTCTTGTGTTTAGTGACATGAGTGGAAGGCAACAAGGAACAACTAGCTGAGGCTTCTTTGCTTACAACTGGGCACAGTAGAAAAATCATGATCTTGACATTCCTGCTTCCAGCTCTCCCTCCAGCCTTGTGGCCAGAATGTTTTTCCTAAATTTTGGAGTTGATCAGACATGACCTTTAGAAGCCGTGACATGCAGAGGAATTCCATTAAGCTGAGTCAGACCATCCTCACTCAGCCAGTAACTTAACTTGAAATAAATAAATGCCCTTTGATATGAGAAAATGACTGTATGCTTCTAGAATAGCAATCTACCTTAAGTCCAGATTTTTAATGGAAGATCAGTAACTTATTCTAGAGTATACTATTGATTCTGGTATGTGATTTTTTTTTTTTTTTTTTTCTACTTTCTCCCCAGACAATTTTAAAGATCCTGGTCTCAGGAGGTGGAAAATCCCGAACAGGAGTGATGATCCCTATACCACAATACCCCTTATATTCAGCAGCCATATCTGAACTAGATGCTATCCAGGTGAACTACTATTTGGATGAAGAAAATTGCTGGGCTTTAGATGTGAATGAACTTCGCCGTTCCTTGAATGAAGCTAAGGCATATTGCAACCCAAAAGTCCTCTGCATCATCAACCCCGGCAATCCCACAGGTCTATAGCAATTTTGTTTAATGGATGGGTTTTAAGACCCATTTTTTTTCCCTCTTTCATTCAACATTGCAGGCAAATCCTACATACATGTCACATATGTAAAGCTGAATTGTAGAGATCAGTGCTCTAAGCAGGACAGTATATCATACTTTTAGAAACTTCTTTTCAGTATCGTGGAACTCCAGGGATTTAGGAAGAAAGGAGGGAGCAGGTTCACTTCACTGGATCCCCTCTGAAGCCACTACTTCCACTGAACTCTTGCAGACTTCTGGAATGACTTTCAGTCACTCTTGGTCTTTATCAAAGACCTTGTCTCTGACATGGCCTGTAGCCTCTTGCCTCTGAGAGGCAATGACTACAGATACACTCTGAACTCAATGGCAACCACTGCCTTCCTCAGAACACTTTAGTTTTTTGGGTAGTTGAGGTTGATTAGTGAGAAACTAGCTCCCACTTGATTACTGTATCTCACACTTCCTTTGCTTGAGATGGACTATGTTACCTTGAACCACAATTCCTCAAAAACGTTCCTTATTTTCACACTTAGTGAATTGAATTCTAAAATTCAATAGCACTTTTCTGAGAAAGAGGGATATCTTACTGAAAAGCTAGTAGTCTAGGTCTGGGTGAAAGGATTTGTATATATGTGCTCCACTAACTTTCTTCTTGCTTTAAAAATCAAACTACAGGACAGGTGCAGAACAGAAAGTGCATTGAAGATGTGATACACTTTGCTTGGGAAGAGAAACTTTTTCTTCTGGCTGATGAGGTAATGGAATATTCTGTTCTCTCAAAAGCACAGCTAAGAGTAGGTGTAATTTTGTTCAATGTGTGGTGTTTTTTAAGCACAGGGAACAGACTCTCTGTTATCATAGTAAGACATGAACAAACATGGAAGATTCTTAACAACAGAAGATTAATATGAGAGGTGGCTTGATCTGGATTTGAACTAGAGGGAAAGCATAGGGGACACAAGCAAGGAGACACAAGCAGGAACTTGTTCTGGAACTGACCTAAAAACCTGTGTGATACTCAGACCACTTCAAATGAAAGAAACAGAAGGAAAATCAATTTAAACTTACAAGGAAAGGTGAAATTCTACAAAGAAGCTCACTGTTCTTCCAAAGGCTAAACTATTAAGTATGGCCACATGAGATAAAATGTATCATTACAGTAACTATTACTTGACAAAGAACCTTGTGTCTTCTAACTGCTTTAAGTTTTGAGTGTTACCACTGTTTCTTGAGTTCAGATCTGGCTCTCTAAAAGGCCATCTTTTATCCGTAGTTGGGGGAACAGAGCACATTAATGTCTTCTGACTGTTCAGGTTTACCAGGACAATGTGTACTCTGAAGGATGCCAGTTTCATTCTTTCAAAAAGATTCTGTATGAGATGGGACCCGAGTACTATAACAATGTTGAGCTGGCCTCTTTTCACTCCACCTCTAAGGGATACATGGGCGAGTAAGTCTGCTTTAGTTTTTTTATTTCATCTCCCTCATTAATCTGGTTGGACAGCCGTTTCATGTTAGTGACCTGAAGGTAATCCACTGTCTTCTATTAATTTCAACTAAAAACTATTAAGAAAAGGAAAACAAGCGTTTACAACACAGAGTAATGCATTAGCTTAGTGGTTTTCAAAGTACCAAATAATGAGTATATTTATTTCACACACCTAATGCCTCCGTTCCACAAAGGTGAAAACCGGACCTGTGATAAAGGCAAATACAGTCTCCATCATTCAAGGGAACCGCTTAAGAATCACTGGGACATTTGATATTACAAATGTTTGGGTTTGGTTGTTTTGGGGAGGAAGAGGTGGAAGAAAAATAATTTTCTGATTAAATGAATGCTGCTACAGCCATATGTTCTTGTTCTGAAGAGCAAACAATCCAAGTTAATTGTTAACTTGCCTAACAGGGAAGATGCATATACACAGTTTTCTCTGTATGGGATACTAGGGTTTAATGACATACCATTTAGTTCCATCTTAAAACATTATCAGTACAGCAGCTGTTTCAACAACCTGTATGTTACGTATTGTAAGATCTTCATTAATTGTCTTTCCACTTCTGCAGTTATTTTCATTGCTTTTCCAGTATTGATACGCTTGAGGTTAACAGATCTTTTCTGTTCACTTTAATCACAGATGTGGCTACAGAGGGGGTTACATGGAGGTCATTAACTTGCACCCAGAAATTAAAGGACAGCTTGTTAAGCTGCTTTCTGTTCGCCTTTGTCCGCCAGTCTCCGGACAAGCAGCAATGGATATTGTAGTGAATCCTCCCATACCTGGAGAAGAATCTTACTCACAGTTCATAAAGGTCAACAATAACATGCTTGCTCTTTTTGTGCATTTCCAAAATCTATCCTAAGTCTTGTGAACTCAAAATACACACACAGTCCAGACTTCTTTCGTCTCAGACAATCCTGTAATAACACCAATTGATGGAACTATGCAGGATATTTTAAATTAACTCAATATGACTACCTTTAAAAATATTTTTTATTCCTTTTATGGTTCCTTTGTTTAGGAGCCAAAACAAGCTAAGAAGGCATTATCAGATCAGCTTTCTTGCTGATAAATTCAACTTTTCTCCCGTGTTTAGCATGAGAAAAGAATTACTAAATAGGATTTGCTTTTACTAAAATCTAAACAGGGGTGTAAGTTCAAATACAGTTATAAAATCAGCCTGATTCTTAAGTATCCGCTGCCTCTGTATACATATACTCTGAACAACATGGTATTCTATATTAAAGTATACATAGTTTCTCACTTGTAAAAATGAAACTGAATCTGGCTTAAGAAATTACAGTATTGAGACAGATCAAAGGTTCAGCAGACATGGTCTCTAAAAATACCCAGAGGTGGCTGCTCAGAAGGAAGAATGTAAGAAGAGGGCATGCAGATAGATGCTTCTGCAGTTTACTGTCTATCTAGAACACTTTGTAGTTGTATCCTGCTAATGCCTTTTTGCATTGCTGTCCTTAAGACTACAGCTGGAATTAGGAACATCATTTGCTCTAATAGCTCAGCAAAGCCTGAAAAGTGCTTAATTCGGGGAAGGCTTCCTGAAGCATCAGTTTTCTCTGGTGTTTTTATTGTTACTTCAAATATGTCACACTGCACACCTTCCTTTTAAACAGGAGAAAGAGTCTGTTTTGAATAACCTTGCCAAAAAAGCCAAACTAACAGAAGACATGTTTAACAAGGTACCAGGAATTCACTGCAATCCACTTCAAGGAGCTATGTATGCTTTCCCACGGATCTTTATTCCTTCCAAAGCCATTGAGGAAGCAAAGGTCAGTCAGTCATTTTACCCTAATCCATTTTAACCTTCACACACTTGTGCTTGCCACTTATAATGACGAATTTTTATTCCAGAGATAGAATAAGCTCATGTAGTTACAGAAGCAGGACTTCATTGAACTACGTATGATCTTAAATATAACATGACCTTTATTTTAAGAGAGGAAAACAAAACAGAGCATTTCATCACAGTGGTAAGGCTTCCAGGTTGAGAATGCTACCCAAGGATGTTAGTGTTAAATAGATTACATCATAGGGTGGGCAAGTAGCTGGAACTGTGCAAATTCCAAATTGCTGCCTGTGCCTGGGCTAGGCAAGCCAGCATATGCGACAGGGCTTGCGAATGGCAGTGTGCTACTGACCCTGCAAAAGAAGCCCCATTCAGCAAGTGTGGGAAAGAGGGAGGCAGGCTTCCTTACAAATTCTACTTCCGTACAATACCTTTTTGTATTTGGGTTGGTAAGCTACGTTACTAAATGACCAGTCTTTTTGTTCCTAACTAGATCTCCATTACCTAATGTGTAACATTCACTTTTTAAAGGGAGTTTTATCAACATAGCTGAGGACAAAAATAGGGCTGTTTTTCAGCTGATTATTTGATTAGGCATATAACCTGCATGTATTTAAGAACTTCCATAGTTATTAATCAGGGGACTTTATAGTCAGCAGATAATTCAGGGGAAAAAATAGTAACTGCCAATGGAACTGGAACACACAGCTCTCAAATTAATTTCGTCTTGTCAAATGTCAGTGGGTTAGATTTTTGTAAGTATAATTTTGAGACATTTGACAAAAAGTTACAAGCAAGTCAAGGAGAAAAACAAAAATATGTAAAACCTTTCTTTTGAAGTGAGTGTTTTGTGCAGGTTCTTCAGACTTGTTCCTTCATGAAGTAGTTATTTAATTCACAGTGTGAACTGTCCCATTAACAACTGTTCTTAATCTTCTTTAGTAAATAGAATAAGAAACTAATAATATGAGATAAGGTTTCAGGGAAAAAAGCAGTCATGACATTCTATATATTTGGAATATTTTGACTTCAGTAATTCCAAAGCATCCCTTCTCTTAGGCGCATAAAATGGCACCTGATATGTTCTACTGCATGAAACTTCTGGAAGAGACTGGAATATGTGTTGTACCTGGAAGTGGATTCGGCCAAAGAGAAGGAAGCTACCATTTCAGGTACAGTTTCTGTTTGTTTAAAATCAAATGAACTGTAATAAGCTAAGTACCATCCCACCACTTTCTCTTCTGATTAAATATAAGGATTTTCATTTCAGTTTATGTTGTCTCACTTCCTACTGGATATTTTCTGTAGACCAACAGCTAGGTCAAAGACCTGGTCTGCTAGATAGAGCTATTCAGGTTTTTACAGTGTTTTCACAGCTTGCTGACATAGTTTTACTCTATTTTTATACAATGACATTTGAAATGCTTTCTCCATGAATACAAGAAATAATAATAGCTTATACTCTAATCTTAAAGTTGGCTAAGGCATTACAGAAATTGCCCTGCTTTCTTCGGGGGTGGGGGGATTGAACAGTGTTCCCGTATGGAGAAACTGCATGAAAGATGCAGTATCTTCCCTATAAATCTGCTCCCTAAACATGCTGAATAACTCTTCACTGTACCAAAACAAGATGTTGGACTGAATCTTCTAATACCAAAACTGTGAACGTAAATTCTATTGCTTTTGCTTCCAATAAAAAGCACTTTACTCCAGCCAAGCCACTGACAGCTAGAATTTATCATGGAATTTATTCTTGTTCAGTCTGAAGCAACGTAACAGAGGGTACCTTTAGCAATGATAGTTCTGCAACACAGATAACTGGGTTAGACATCTGGGTGCATGCAGCTCCCGGAAGAAGCTAGTGTGAGTCCATTCCTGTACCAGTGTGGGAAAAACATTTTTTTCTGTAGGCCTTGCATACAGTCTTGTATATATACTTAACATGATTTTCAGATTATGCAGAAGGAAAAAGGGACTAAAAACTGCAGTGTGGGATATTGAATTGTTGTAATGCTTCTCAATTAAGTTTTCAATTAAAAAAGACATGTACGTTTACTCACAACTGCCTGCCCCTAAAGCTCAAAAACCTGGGTATAATTTGGCATAACTGCTCCAAAAATGGAAAATGAATTGCTGTAATTTCTTACTGATAACTTTCTTTATCACTCAACAGAAGATAAAAATTCTTGAATTCCCATATATTAACTAATTAAAAAAAATTACTCTAGTTTAATAGTATAGTTCAATTAAAGCATAAATGCAGAAAAGAAGAAAATCACATCAAAACAGATATTAAACTTAACACATTACTAGCTGTGCCCTGAGATTAATCAAGATCTGTGCAAAGTTCACAGTTTAGTTTGTTTTGACAATAATGTGAGTTGTTTTTTTTCTTCCTTTAAATATTATTTTTCAGAATGACCATTCTTCCTCCAGTAGAGAAGCTGAAGATCCTACTGGAGAAAGTGAAAGACTTCCACATAGAGTTTCTTGAAAAATACGCATGAAACTGTGGCTTTTTCCCCTCATCCTCTCCCCTTTAAGGCGAATGCAGAAAATGAACGAAGACGTGCTAAGAATGTGCTGTTCATCTAATTTAACGAAATTCTAAATAGACAGAATCCATCTCAGATACTGCTACAACTTATTGGACTATTAAATTTAATGTCTGGTATAGAAGATGTTACACCAACTTTTTTTTTAAGGGGAAGTGGAGAATGTGAAGAAAGCAGTGAGAAGAAAGAGTCAGTAAATGATTTTGTGCCTTGATTGGAAGTTACATTCATGAACTTTTGACTCAATAGGTTGGGGAAAGGAGTTGCTCATTAAAATTACTTTGTTGTGTGTTTTTTGTTTTTACAAAACAGAAATGCCAAGAGCAACTGTTTAGCTAGGAACATGTTTCCCATCTTAAAATTCTACTAAACAAAAATTCAAAAGCCTACATTATAGGTGTTGTTTAATTTACTTTTTTCTGTTCTTGTTAAGTATGAAGTGTTCTCCAAATCTGATTAAGCATGTAGGTACAGTGTACTTATTTAAACAAAAAATCTTTGGCAGATGTACACAGGTACCTTTGAACTTCTGTTAAAAAGAAATCCTGCCATCATAGCATAATCTGAGTGGAATGTATAATTTGGATCAGAGGAGTGAACACGGTGCCTGCTTGAACCCTAGTTTTATGGAACTGAAACATAATGAGGAATATTAGCTTCTTATTCATATGCTATTCAACACGTTATCCCAGCATAAAAGTATTGAACACTTCCTCTCATAACAACTCCATGAGTCTCCTGTTAACTCACATCTTTCATATACATGGGACATAGTAAGTTACTGCTTCAAAGCAGCTGTGAGTACTGTCAATCCTTTCAAGCAGGGTAGAATGCAACACTATTGCAGAATCGCTTTATCTATGGAGACCATTTGTTTGGAACCACATGACTGAGACCCGTTAGCTGGCCAAAATCCAGCTTGAGCTGGCAAGGACTAACAAATGTTGTTACCAGGAGAAATGCTGGGGGTGGTTTCTAATGAGGAAAAGGTATTTAAGGGAAAATGTCTTGCACCAAGCATGAAGATAACGACAATACAGCTCACTGTTACATCTTCCACAGTCATACTGCTGGCTGAATGATCCTGAGTGCTTATTAAAACCCAGTTAAACCAGGTCACTATCTAGGAGTACAGCTGTGTTACTCTACTAATCTATGCCAGTTTCCCTGCACAACAAAAGGCGGTTTCTGTCTCTCTAGAGTTGGAAGCTGGACACCTTCTGCTAGCACTAATAAAGGACTGAAGGAACACAGCTTCCAGTGTTCAGCCATGAAAGCATTAGCATTTGTCAGGCTTAGGCCCAGTATTTACAAAGTTTATTCATTAAGAATATTTCATTAATCTAGTAATTAATTTTAAGTTATTATTTAGAAGTAAACTCATTTTAATGTCTACTAGCACTTTGTTAGGCTGCCTTTGTAGCTGGTTCAACACCCTATGCTGATCCAGGTTACTAAAGCCAAGGGCTAGAGAATCACCATATGGATAAAGCATGTGCCAACCTATTATGTGTGGAAGATGAGATGTTGCCAATAATTGTCCTTGCAACAGCAGCTACTAGTCTATGACACAGCATTAGCAGCTGGTGTACTTCTCAGAGTTCCTTACTGAAGTCTGTGAGAAGAATTTAGTACTCCTCAATCACCTGCCAGTGGTCATGGGTTCACAAATGAAAATGGCACGCTGCTACACAGTTACTTGCAGAAAAAAACCCTCTACTTTTATCCTTGGAGAAAGGGACTTCTTGAAGGACAAGCAGACTGAGAACACTTATCCATTGATAAATACAATCTTTTATCTGTTAGCACTCTCCACTTGGCATCCTTAATATGCACTAATAAAACAAATCCAGAAAGCAAAACCATAGTAAGAGGTCAGAATATTGATGTAAAAATAAGATACTTTCCTATTCTAGGAATGTGTGCAAATCAGATCTGGCTTTGGACTAGTAATGCAGTGTAGATTGAAGCTAAGATCTAACAATGGGAGTTAGAATATTTTTTTATATTTTTGTAACTACAGCTTTTTCATGGGGTAGTATTTGTAATCTAATAAGTCAATAGATTTTATATTTGCCTTGCATTTGCACCTGATACTTCTGGAAAAAAAAAAGTAAAGGTTTACAAGTTTCTAATGATAATTTACAGATGTGAAACGCTTCTTGTTTTAAGTCAGGACAGCAATTCTTACACTTTTAAATCAAAATGGAATGGCATAAACTGAGTTTTTTCTAAACATTCTATTATGGTGCCTTTTATGTTTCTGACATTATAAGGGATAACAATCTGTTCTTGATGCATCTCATATGGAGGGGTGGTGTTTTCTATTGTCCATCCACAATATTTGTATGTACTGTGATAAGGTTAATGTGCATTTTTGTGGAACAATCCTGTAAAGCTAAGAAAAGAGGCTTATTTTCAATGTCTTTGAAATATTTCATTAATAACAGACAATCCATACTTTTAAATGCATGCTTCTAGGTTTGATTTTCCTACAGGTGCTCCTTATAATGGTACTTCAGATGTATGAGACTTCCAAATAATAAAGCACATGTTAAAAAAAAAAAAAGTTCTCCATTTCCTATGTCACTGAAGCAACACTTGCTGGATTGCACTATGAGGCATTTAACTTCATGTTCAAATTAGTATTTACTTTAATCAACGTACCAGATCATTAATTTCTGCATCACTCCAATTTATGGACTTGAAATTTGTCAAACTTTTTACCACAAAAATATTCCCTACCCATGGAGAACTGTACATAGAGATTGTCTTAGGCAAGTTTTATGCTCATAACTAATCATATCATTTTATGTAAGGAGTTGTAACCAGGACTTAAGCAAGCCAGACTTCTTTCTTCATAAAGAGGATCAATCAGTCAGTTACGGCTGATGAAAGCTTGATGAAAGGGTTTGTTTGGTATTGTTGGTTGCTTCCTTTTAAAAAAAAAATTCTAATACAGCTTGTATGAGATTAAACTTACAGAGCAACACAATCTTGTCTTTTTGCATGGACACCTCAGAGTGACTTTAGCAGTGTTTGTTTTGTAATTCAAAAGGGAATGAAGTTTAGGGAAAGGAAAGCTAGCCCTGCTTCCCTAAACATATATGTATATGCCAGCACCACTAAAAAATGCAAAAGCAGGCTGTTCTCTTTGTATCAGGTATTTGAGTGCTTTCTGGAGCAGAAGCATTAACCTGTTTTTTTTTGGGAGTAGGCTGTTTGTTTTACAAACAAGGACATGGTCTGATATCAAATGGTTTGGTTTGATATAAAGTGGTTATATTATGAATTGTCAGTCAGATTATTTTACAGCTTTTTTTGAGTAACGTAGGCTGTCCCATCTGGATCAGTATATAAGGATACTGTGCCAGACGCATAGGATACAGAACAAGCTGCTAACTTCAGAGAACTTGCCACATCAACTGCATCCACAGTGCGAAAACCACTGGTGCTTTAAAACATTATCTAAATTTCTTTCTGCACAGCTCCTTGGTCAATAAAGTATACAGGTTTGATTATTTGTACAAAACCTAAGATACTCATACCTCTGGCGTGATTTTTTATTTGGATGCATGTAAGACAGTAACTTTCTGCAAGGAATTCTACTCTTAAGGATATGTCTTTGAATGTTTTTATACATTCGATACTATGGGTAGTCTGGCCTTTCTAATGTTCCACATTATTACATGTTTATTACACACTCTCTTCACCTGATTGGAACTTACACCACCTGTAGCTATTTGCATCGGGCAGAACAGCTTATTCCCTTTGCCAGCTTTGGAGCAGCGCGCGTTCTGCACGCCGAGCGCCAGCAAGGCCGCTGGAACCAACCCTCAGCGCGGCAGCAGGGTCCTTCCCCCGCGGCAGCAACGCTTCCCCGCACCTGCCCGCACCCCGGCAGCAGGACCGCTGCCCGCCCCGGGCCCGCGCTGCTCGCCCCCGGGGTGACGGCGCTCACCTGCCCCCCAGAGCGCAGCCGCGCCCGCTTCAACGCCGTGAACGAAAAAGCACAATTAATGCTGTGGGCAGAGGCACGCCCGGCCGCGGCCAAGCTCATCCCGGGGGCCCCAAACTCCCGCCCGCACCGCCCTCCCCCCTGACAGGAGAGGCCGCGGCGCCTCAGCCTCCCCTCTGCCCCCGCCCCACAGACCGGGGCCTCCCCCGCCGCGCCGCGCCCTCCCCTCACACCCGCAGCCCCTCACAGCGGGCCGCTCCCGCCGCCCCGAGGGTGTGTCCTCCCGGGCCCGGGGGAGGAAGGGGAGGGGGAGGAGGAGGAGAGGGAGAAGCCCGCTCTTACAAAAGCTTCGCGGGCGGGGAGCGGCCGTTGTCCCGCAGGGTGGCAGCCATGCCCCCGAAGAAGCCGGCGGGTAAGCGGCGCAGCACTGACTCGGGCGTGGAGCCTGACCGCGAGGCCCTCTCCCAGGAGAAGAAGGACCAGCGCATCGCGCTCTTCCTCAGAGACTTCGACCAGCAGGGTATGGCGGGCGGGGGGGGCCTGTCCCCGGCCGTCCGCACCCCCGGCCGGCGCTCGCAGCTGCTGAGGGGGCGCGCGGCGCGGGAGCT
>Ga0065711_1042269_pt1 | contig 15512 bp, 7 predicted proteins | sample Hoacrofraction12_FD_59098 | JGI IMG/M metagenome (GOLD analysis project Ga0065711, IMG submission 59098) | Hoatzin crop microbial communities from Cojedes, Venezuela - Epithelial fraction 12 v2 (version 2) | ecosystem: Host-associated > Birds > Digestive system > Esophagus > Crop | place... | reverse complement strand
TGCAGGACCCTGCATTTTCCTTTGTTGAACCTCATCAGATTCCTCTCTGCCCAACTTTCCAGCCTGTCCAGGTCACGCTGAATGGCAGCACAGCCTTCTGGTGTATCTACCACACCTCCCAGTTTGGTGTCATCTTCTTTCTTTTGTCGTCTTCTTTCGGGAAGACGGAGGCAGTGTGTCCTCTCCCACCTGCGAAGGGACCCAAAAGGTGCAGTTTGAAATCGTTACACGTTTCACTGCTTTGCGAAAGTTCGCTGCAGTACACGATGGTCCGTGCTCTCTTTGCAGATACCAGTGCCAAATTGCAAAACCTCACTGCGTTTGCCCGTGCAGCTGCTGCAGGTTGGCTGTTTTGGGAGACCACGAATGCACAAGAGTTGCTCTGCAGCAAGCGGTGATTATAACGAGCACAGGATTTGATTACTTGGAGGATTTGATTACTGCACAGGAAGGATAAGATGAATCAGCTGAAGATGTAAAGTTAAGGTTTGTCATAGAAGTTATATTAAATCTCCATGTGGATACCCTCTCACGGGTGAGGTGGCCCTAGCTCTATGGCATGCTTTTGTTCTGTGCCGTTCACAGGTCGGAGCGCTTAGATCCTTCCCTCTGCGGCTCTGAAAGCATGCCAGCAAGAGCGTAGGCCCTCTGTTCGGAGCACGGCAGGAGAGCGGGCCGATGTCCGGCGTTGCCCAGGTCGTGTCGTTGCGGCTGCATACACAGGCCCTAACAGAGATGGCGGGAGGCTTTACACCCTCGGCCTGGTGGTCGCGTCCGAGTTGGTTGGTTACACCACACAGAGGCCTCACCCTGCAGCAGCAGGGCTGGGAGGCGCAAACCACTTCAGCACAGTTCGGGAAAGCATTGTTACCAAGGAAAAGCAGAACGGCAGTCCATCTGTTGAGGCCGAAAGCTAAGCACTCAGAAATTAGAAGCCAAAGTCCGTAGTGAATGAAGTTGCTGCAATGTTGATCACTGCAGAAGCTGTAGACGGATGCAAAGAAGGGGCGGGTGTGGAGGGCACTCAGTCTGGCAATAAAATTCCGCGGTAAAGACAGCAGCTTTTCCCTGCTTTTGCATCATAGTTTTTACATAGTACTAATCCTGCCCCTCACTCTTTGCAGGTGGATACTAATTATGAGTTTCTAATCTTGCCCGCTGCCCAAGTTAATTCTAGGTTCATTTTGTCGACAAGTTTCAGATGTTTGCTCACAGCAGTTCTAATTGGCGAAAGTTTGAAACCTCAGGTTCCGTCCTAGGCACTGGAAGATCCTTCTCATTTTCCCCTCCGAAAGGTCACTCCTTGTGTGCTGTCCCAAGCCTGTCCCTCCCTCTCTAGAGAAGGGTGAGCTATGTCACTGTGTATTAGATTTAGAGCAGTTAAGAAACAGGAAAAAAACTTAATGGTTTGCCAATGGTCATCAGATATCACAGAAGTAGTTTAACTTCTGTCTATACTCACTGAAGAAAAAGATAAGCTTTAGTAAGGCTCTGTTGCTTTGAGAGGATGCTTTACCTTGTTTCCAAGACATACGAAGTTTGTAATAAATGTGTTTTGCCAACTGAGTTACAAAATACATAGATTCATGTGGCTCTTGTCTTCTGTAATCTTTAAGATGGTATGCAGATATTCTAAGCTGTGTATCAAAACACTTGTACAAAGATATTATGGCTGGTTTTGTTTAAAAGCTGTTCTTCGATTTTCTTGATAAGCATATAGGTCTCTTAGATGAAATAGATGAATTTGTTCCTGCTTCTAAGTAAGAGAGCACTCTGCAAGCCCTGCCCTGCCCCGTCAGCATGAAACAGTGTACACGACAAGTGTACTGTATAATTGGCAGGACTCTCGCGCGTCCTGTCTGTTTGCAAAACAGCATCACTCTTGCTATTAGGCAATTTGTCATCCGTATCAAGGCGTTTAATCAGTATTAGAGAGGGACAATTCAACGTCTGTCGTCCAAAACTACATCTCACAGCATTTCACTTTCCTCATCAGTTCCCATACAGATAATATATGTATCCTAATTAACCGCTAAGACTCGACCAGATCCCAGTATGATCTGGCATGTGTGTACATGTATTCTCCATTACATCGTACAAAACCATTCTGGGATATATTTAGCTGTGGCTTAGGAACAAGAATTTAGCTTCTCTCTGATTTCACATGACCAAATTTTCATTTTTCTTCAACTGCAAGTATACCTCGGGGCTTCCAGATGCTTTCCTGCCTCTGAAGGCCTTCGTGCTTCCTTCTGTATAATATAATAGCTTCATCACATGTAGCTACGTGACACCAAATCTTCGTTGCTCACAGGTAACCTGTTGAAATGAACAGGACTGTTTACATGAGCAGCGACTGGTTTTCTTGTCTGCAAAGATGCAGAAATGAACTGGACGGTTCTGGGGTTCACGTTGCAAACAATCAGTCTTAGGTGGTTTGTAACTGATGCCGAGGCATTGGCTTCTCTTTGTGCCAGATGGAGCCTGTTCCTTTTGTTTACCCAGCCTCTTATCTGCACAAGGCACCTTGCTGTCTAACAACTACACAGTTAAGTTATTTTAGGGAATGTGCTGGGGTTTTTAAGTTCCCTAGTAGCAGATGTAATCTGATTATGCATTTGGACAGGAGAGATTTCAATATAAAGGAGAGGGGATCATGAGATAAAGGGAGCTTAAACGAGAGGAAGAGATAGTATTAAATAATTTAGCTTGAAAAGAACAAAGATATTCAGAATGAACAAGATAAAGAGAGGTGTTAATTATAAATAGGAAAGTTGAGGAGAAAAAGTGGAAATATATGGGAGACAGTTTACAACACATTTATATTTCTCACAAGCACTCTGTGGCATGATCTCAGACTTTCTCAGCAGCTTGGAGAGATTGCTATACCGATCCCATTAGCTGGTTTTCCTTATGGAAATGGAATTCACAGCTCTTACTCTGTCCTGGCCTGGGTGCTTATACTATTTCAGGCATCTGCAATGGATCCTTTGGTTGTTGCTACTGGATATTATTAAATGCGCTCACAGGCTGCAGGACTTACTACTATTAGCGCAATGCAGTAGTAAGAATTATGTACAAGTTCACTTTAGAATAGTGCTTAAGGAGACTTAAACACATGTATAGGTATGCTTTTCTAAATAGAAGCTATAAGATGATATAAGGGTTTGTGGGTCTTCGGTTTTATGTCTATAATGGTATGATTTTTTTCCCCCAGAGACTTTAAAAGCATAATGCTTTTTTTTTTTTTGACTTGTAATAAGGGGTCCTCTTATAAATTTAGTATCCAGCAAGCAAGCAATTTTTCTTTTATTTAAAGAGCCCAGTGTGAAATTTTCATGCATTAATCTTAAGCATTTGGAAGAAAATTTAAAAGGCAACAAATGGGGCTTTGCTGATCCCCTTGCTGGAACCTACTTGCTGTTACACAGAAACAGAACCTGGCTGAGCATGGCTCCCCTCATGATATTCTCTTGCCTTCTACTCCTAGACCTCCAAGAGAGCACATAGATTAGAGAAATTTTCATGTTTTGCACTTTTTCACAGAAATATGGTTTCCTGGTAGACAGTGAGGCTATAATACGTTCAGAAGTTTGGATTAAAAAAGAAAAACAAAAAGCATTTGGCATAATAAAGCTGTGCTTGAAACAAATTATGGGCTTCTTTAACTGCAATTTAAAAACATAAGAAATAATTACTTTTTTTTAAAACCATGAAAAGCTGTATGTATTTAAAACTGAAAAATGAAAGCAAGAACTTGAAGTAGCTTCTCTGGATGATTTCACAGTGAACAACAACTGGATTTAACCTGTTAAATAAGACACTTCAGAGACAACATGGTGATACTTTTATGTCTTTTTCTCCTTACGCTTACATAAATAGCCTTCTAATATTACTATAATCATACCAAAACACCTAAAACATAAGCAGTTTCAGTATAATAACCTTTTCTGTATTTTTATAGGGAAGAAGCAGCAGATTTATTCCTGGGTGTGCGTGCACACGTGTGCAAATACAAATATTTTACAACAGTTTCAGAGTAATTAACCACTCCTAATGGGAAAGGCATGCAAATCACAGAAAGTAGAAGGAGTAGAACAATCATCCCAGCTGTGATAGCTGTCACAAAGGTCAAGTTTGGAAGGAGCAGCCATCAGGGAAGTCAGAAATACATGAGCACTTCTAGGCTTGAGAAAGAGGGAGTTGCTAGAAGGGTTTGTCTTAAGGTTGCTGAAAGCTGGCTTTTAGAAGCTTAAGCTTTATCTTCTAGAAGAAGGAATAGCAGGGCTTGTCTAAGAGGAAGGACAGCCCATGCTCCAACCTTTGTATTCACTTAGCTGGATGCAAGGTGGGGCCTGATTTCTCTTGTTTCTATCCTTTTTGATTTTAATGTTACCAAAGAGTTTAAAGTTTCAGAGGAACAGGGCAAATTCACTAGCTTACCTGAGGGACAATGCCAGAGAATTTGTCTTTAGACTTTCTCAGATTTGTCAGTTTGACTTCATTATACTACAGCACCTGTTGCTTCATACCTCTCGGATCTTTGCACATCATTGCCGTGTTCTGTCTTCACCACAGGCCAGGACCCAGCTCTCCATCAGCCTAGAGAAAAGCCAAGTGCATTCCCTGGGCAGAGCTATGGTAAACTCTGACCACGGCCCGTTTGGTCATGTAGGAGACTACAGTCTCGGGATCAACATGATGTGCAATAGAAAGATGCAAGTGTAGACACATCCTTTGTGCTTAGCTTGGCACGTTGACTTCTGTTGACTATTTTGAACATCAAACCATGTTCATAACTTAGAGCCTGACCATTCAGTCCTCACCAGCCACCACAACTTCCCCCTGCATAATGGAAACCAAGCAGCTTGTTATACATACTAGGCTACAGATTTACAAAGGAAGGTTTTGCCTGCCCTTCCCTTACTAAACCAGACCTTTCCAAAAACACAGGGAAACAGGGAAGCCTACAGTCATATAACTTGATGAAGCCATCATTTACCTGCATTGAAGTAAATTCCACATTATTTGCAAATCAAGTTATTTGATCCCAGCCTGTATCTGGACTTTTGATTTCAAACAGACTAGGAAGTGCCCCCACAGGAACAGAAGTGCTTCCGTGTGCTGCATACGTCAGTCCCGAGAGGAATGTGCATGTTCCTACCTGACCGTGTGGCACTAGGCCCTATTGCAGTGCTGGAATTGGGATATTCTTGTTTTATTTCTTTTTTTTTGTTAAATTGCTCATACCAGGGCAGAATTCAGAGATCTTGATCAGACTGCAAGGCTACTTTGCACCAGGTATTGTGCAAGAATAAACCCAGGCACTTTCACACTGCAATCTTGTAAATGTAGTGCATATACACATAATGAACCCCACTTTAATGTTGTCTTCATTAGTATCAGCTGCAGTGATTAATACCATTGGTGATTCAGTACAAACGGGGACCACCAGGCCAAAGCTGTCAGGAGATTTCCACCGGCAGTACTCTCAGCTGAGTCAAAACTCCAACTCCTGCTTCACCTCCTGCAGACATCCTCACAAGCCTTCTCCTAGAGGGGCACAAGGACACGTTCATAGATGGCGTATGATATGTCTGATGTTGATCAGGTTCACTTCTGCCTCACCCCTCAAAATTTCAGAGTTTAGTGGAAAACTTACCTCAAATGTGAAAGCAGACACCCCCAAAAAAGTGGAGTCAGGAAGGGAGATAAGCTATTGGGAAATGCACTAAATAATTAGGGGAAAAAAAGTAACCAGAGAGGAGGAGATCCTTTAAAAGCCATTTAATAACAAATCAGCTATTATATCTGTCAATACAGAAAAAATGAGGATGCTGACAACTCTTCATCACACGACCTGCGGCATTAATAAGTGATGAAGCGTTACAAAAACTGGGATGCTTTGTGCCTAAAAAAACATGAGGACAAGGGAATAAAGCTGAACTAAAACAAAGGACATGATTGTGTATAGCTGGCAAACAATGACATAAATGAAAAACAAAAATACGGAAACAAATACAGCCCCTCCAACCATCAAATAAAAGGGATACATGGCTGCCTCTTTTTTTTGGCAGTAATCAGATACAAATCATGAAGTCAACAATGTCTGATGAAAGTTTTGGATGCAGTCATTATTCCAGAAGCGTCCACCCCAAACTTATTTGAACAAAGAGAGGGGAGATGGCATGGGAACAGAGGATTACAGTGACGCTGAGGTAAGAGTCTGAGGTACGTACATTCCCACGGTAAACAGCACCACGAAGGACGTAGCCTGAAGGGAAAGCCTTTTCTGTCCAAGCTACTGTCACGCCGCTCTCCTTCCACTATGAATTCGTTTCCCATACTACTGGCTTACTAACCAGGAGGTGAGACTTTTGCACCTCTGGCACATCCAATGCTCCAACACCCGCCACTTGTTTCTTTGGCACAGCCAACACAGTTTTAAACCCTCTCACTCCTCCCTTCTCTCATGCTCAGCATCTGCCCCACACCTTTACCAGGACATTGCTGAAGAGCTCTACCCCTGGGACACTCTGCCCTCTCCTTCCTATTCCCAAGGACAAGAAGAGTTATTCTTCTGTGAACTTGAAATATTCCTGCAACATAACCAGGTTTCACAAAGATTTCCAAACAGCATTGTCCGCCGCCTGCCTCCTATCCAGCTTTTACCACACAAGTCACCTTATGTCGATTTTGTGTTGTTCATTTCACAGGTCTCATCCAGTCGTCTCCCCCGTTTCATTCCATGTGAGCGGCTCTAATGCCAGAGCCTTGTGCTGTAGTAAATGAGGGAAGGAACTCATTTTTTTGTAGGTGCAAGTCAGTTAGAAAGTGCGGTAGGGAAGCTGGAAACAAGAGCAGAGATGGGGAGGGATCATCCAGTTAGTTTTTTGCAGCGGATCCTAAGGAGGCTGTATTAAGTAAGGCCTTATATTTCCTTTATAGGATGTGCGTTAAGCAGAGCGCTGCCCTGATCCCTGTAGGAAGCAGGAGAGTTAGGATGGTGCCTTTTCCCTGAGAGCGTTTCTAAGCTTTGCCTTTCCTCATAGGAAGCTTTCCTTGTGGTGCATTCTTAAGTAGATCAGATGTAAAGGAAAATCCCAATTCAGAATTAATTGGCATACATTTTTTTCAGGAGCTGGAGGGATTTTGAATTTCTTCCTTCTAGATGAACTTACAACACTCCTGCAATCCCACATTTGAAGTTGTACCTGTCTGTGGAAGCATGCAAGCACAAGGCCTGCAGCAAAATACATCTTTCCGATTTTACCTCTCCACCTTGTCACTCAGACGGATGCTTTCCAGCGTGGTGTCCGTGGCCCACCTTTACTCCAGCTTGTTCTTGCAGTCTTCACTTCCTTTAGTGGTGTTTTCGCTGAGGACACAGTAGCACAGAAAGCAAGCTGTGTTTGGAATTAACTGTTTTCAGCATCCCTGCACATGCAGAGTCAGCAACTGAAGCAGATGCTTTGGTGGTGTAATAAGACTCCTTGTTTAAGAGGGTTCAGAACAATACTTCACTGGGAAATGCTTAGTACCTTTAGCTCTAGGATCATCCACAACATGTGCTTGCCTTCCATTATTTTATGAAAGAAAGCAAAGGTGTTTCTACCGTGACAGACCATTGTCCCCTTGGGTCATGCTTCAGCTCTGAAAAAACAGCTTACTTCTAAACATAGCCAACCAAATGGCACATCCACTGCCTAAGTACCGCCACTCTTTCTCCAGACAGGTATTCACTTTTCATCTCCCATCCAGCAGCTATCTGTGCATATAGCAAGCTTCATCTGAGTCACACAGTAATAATCATTGCTTATATACAAGATCCCTTGTGTACTGTATATTAATGTCTGGCTGGTAATTTAATGGCACCTCTAGGCATAAACAAAAGTTTATTAAAACAGTAAGTAAAATGTTCCCGAAGACTGGCCTGCATTTATAATTTTCTATTCAGCATTCCGAAATACTGAGCCAGTCTTCTCATGCAAAAAGAAAGCTGCAGAGTTAGCACCAAGTAACGTCGTTTTGCACAAGTTAGCCATAGCACGGCCCAGAGCAATTGGATGCTTCGTTGATATTCACACACCCCTTCTTTTCTAATCATCTTCAACAATGACAGCCAAACAAAAATTTGGATTGATTATTAGGAAACGTGTACAACTCCAGGAAGCAGCAGGATATTGATTACTACTCTGATTACTTGTCAGTTCCTAGGTAGGAAGCCACATGGCAGCTAAAACCTTAAATTCCAGTCAGTAGTTGGCAGTGCCCTCTGTAGTTAAGACTGAGTGTGCTCTGAACATTGGGCACATAAAAGTGACACCATTCCTTCCCTGTGCTTATCTCTTCATTTGCATGAGATGCTTATGTTACAATTTATTTAGGGCTTTAAAAAACAGCAGGTTTCTTTTTCTTTTATCACAAGAGAATTCCTTGAGCTCAGTAAAATGTTTAAATACATGTGTCAGCTACTACATATGTTATTACACATTTACAATGGGCAAGTAGGTGGACACATTTTTTTTACAGTATTTAAGTAGAAACTTGGGCTGATTTTCCCATTTCAGGTTAAGTAATGGAGACATGAAAAATTTCAGTAGAAAATTTGTCCGTGGAGGAAATTCGCTGTGGAGAGGCTGACAACCAAGTAAGGAGCTCTGCTTTTAGCGAGTCTCATTTCAGATCCCAGCCACATTTCTAGACTGCAGTGATATTCCCCCTCCGCTCCTCCGCTGTAATTTAGCACAAGTTACGGACCCTGAAGCACTTTCCAGCTCCCAGGGCACATCACCACCTATCTCTATATCGAAACATGTCCCAGTGGTGCTTGACTGACCATCACACCGCTTGATTTCCACGGAAAGGAAAGGGGAGCATTCAGGCTGAAGAGGAGGTAGACAGACGTGCTCCAACGGGTCCCATCTATGTGATCAGAGGAACAGAACCCCGGGAACCTAGAGCAAATACAGCTCTTCACTCAGAGCCTCAATACATTTGTCATAACCTAGAATATTTGCCTACTTGCCACCATCAAGGGACTCAGGCAGCTGAGAATCTCTTGCAAACAGCACCAGCAAGAGTTAGCAAGGAGGAGAAAGACTACAGGTATCTCAGAAGAAAAGCTCCCAGAATAAATCCTTTAATGCTCTACAGAATAAAAACTTGGCTTGTAAAAGATAAAAGCATTCATGGCACATCAACTGCTTTTTTTGTGGCATTCTTCAGTGTTATACACAGTTCAGCTTTTTAAAATACGTTTTTCTTTTTAGGAGACAGTCTAATATAAACGGATTTGCTACTGCCCTGTTAGCCTTAACCTGCAGAGATTGTTGTCATTCTTTATTTACAGCAACATGATTTTATCTTAAAAAAGAAAAAAAAAAAAGGACTCTTGTGGTTTTTACTGTCTTGTTTAAGATCAGAAGTCAAAGCCTTGAGCATTTAGCAGTAAGCACAAGATCCTAAGTCTTGCACAAATATCTCAGCGGGTTTTTGGCCATCAGAAATCTGTAGCAGTGCTCATGTGAGAGAAAGCAAAAGGTAAGGGTCAGGCAACAATGCCAGTGTAACTGTGGTGCGCGCTTAATGGTATTTCATATTTCCAGTTAAGACATCAGGACTGATATGTTATCTGTCATAGAATGCCATCATTAAATATTCAGGCATAATGGACTTTATATGCAAACAAAAGCTTGCAGGATCCGGCCCAGAACTTAAAATTAGGCAAATTAGCACTGCCATTGGAGCCTTCAGACCCATCATGGCAGTAAGTCCCTGAAATCCTCACGGAGGTGAAGGGGTCTTCCACATGGGAAGGGAATTCTTATTCAAACAATTCCCTCACATGGGACATTCATTATAAGGCTCTCTTTTCTATGTTTTTTCTGCTAGAGATGTTTAGGACCCTCACCATTAAAGGTAAGAGTTCGTTCCCATTTTAATATTTCAGTATCTATAGTTGTGATTTAATAAATTTTAATATTGCACTGTCTATGCAAGATTCACTTTTCATCTCCCTGCATAATAGCTGTGAAGATACAAGGGCTGAAATTTTAGCCCCAGTTCAACAGAGCACTTGCACACATATTTAAGGTGCTGCAGCTGGTGAAGAGGCTGATTTCCTTAAATGTTCTGCTGAGTTAGAGACCTATGAGCTTATATCATATGCAACTTTAAATTGAGTTAGTAACAGTTATATGTATGTAATGACATAAACCACTGGCTTTTTCATTCCAGGAATAGAAAAGAGTAAGAAAAATGTTGGTCAGAGTCCGGAAGCTTTGCATATTCATACTTCTCACAGTTGTGAAGTGTTTGAAAATTCAGGTAATGAGCATACAATACTCTGGCTGCCTTTGTATTGCTTGGGGGTTTGCTGTTCTAGTAATATCTCTACAGAAACTGTTCTATCAAGTCAGGTTTTTTGCCCTCAAATTGAATTAGCACTTGTACATTGAAGTTTTCAACATCACCCATAAGATTTTTCAACTTGTCGAAAGAATCTGCATGGTCTCTAACCATGAATAAAAATTATTTCAGATATCATCTTTATTTCAAGGTTTATTTCCTGGGATTAATTTAATTGATTATGCTGGTGGCTTGTTAAGCAGCTGATGAAATAAACAGATCATTTGTCTTTCTATGTAAACATATGGGTACCTGGTTTAATTATAGTTCATATCGGTATTGAGAAAAAAACCCCAGAAGACAAAAAATAACAATGCCAGTGTAATTGTGGTGCGTGCTTTGCCAAACTGACACCATCGACCTGAAATTGTAAGAACTCTCTCATAGCAACAAAACGTGGCTCATTTTCCTGTTGCTGACATTAATAAATCTTTTATCATATTGGAGAAAAAAAAAATAAAGTTCAGTAGATTATATATAACCTCATAACTTTCATACATCCACGCGCTTACATCACACATCCTTGTTTTTCTCCTTGCGTGATATAACTAGGAGTAGCCCCATAAATCTTTACTTCAATATAATTCTCCTTTTATGCTTAGCACACCTAACCCTGATTTGTGTCTATTATTGCTATCAAGTTAACCCTGTTTTATGGCTGTGTAACAGATCAGGGTCTGAACCAAAAACTGTAGGTAAAATGCAGTGGAATACACCCCTTTGGCTTCAACACACATTTTTACTTCCCCCAGACAGCTCCAGTGAAGAAAACAGCATTGCCAACAGGAAATGAAAGGAATGAATCATTCCAAATAATTATTCTTAAACTCTTTTGTAAGAATTATTTAGTTCCTGTAAGATCCTTAGATAGCTGAATTTTCTTAGCAATTCTCATTATATAACAAAAAAAATCATGGGCTTACATGGAGATAAAGTAAGCAGAAGCAAGCAGAGCCTCTAGCACTGGAGCGGAATGGAAACAGGAAAAAGAACCACTTCTGTAACAAGACTCTGGAAACTCATAGGTACACGGAGGATCGGTTATTAATAGCCTTTTTATGCCTAGACAAGCACCATGCTTAGCAGTGTGCCTGTGCAATACAAATGAAATATTAATAAGCAGCACACGTTGTGTACAAACAGAAGAAAAGCTGCACAGATAAGAATTGTTCCGTTAGACAGAGCCTTAGCTTCTCCCTCTCTACTGTCCCGCTCCAACCAGACCACTTCACCAGTTTCCTATCCCAGGTTTTCAATGAAATGAAGCACACGCACAGTCAATGCACGACAGGTCAAGGAGGGGAGCAAAGCCGAGACAGCTGCCGTGAGACACCCAACAAGAGTGTGGGAGAACAAGTGACGAGGGGAATGCCTCATGACCAGCTCCAGTTCTGAGGCTGTCAGAAGACCTTGGAAAAAGAAGGACAATGTCAATGTACCTAGGATATGCCAGGTGGGAAGAGCCTTTAGGAGCCAGACCAGAAGAAAAGCAATCATTGTCCCCACACTACCAAATGGACAGTATTTCAGAGCCAGGAAACGAGGGTCCAGAGTCATCTGTGCACAGCCACTGCTGCTTAGATGACATTGTTACTGGTGGAAAAGGAGCGGGCCTCCAGCAATGCAACCTAGCCTTGCAATTGCTCTCAAAGGGAGAAAGAAAAGAGGGTAAAAAAAGAAAAAAAAAGAAGAGAAAGAGTAGGAGCCTTACAATTTCATTACACGGGAAGTATCTGGTCACCAACAACCATCCTGAGCTTGAATTCAATAAATATTCACTTTGTCCTACAGTACCTTGGTCCATCATTGCTTTTAAAAACAAAAGCTGTGTCCTCGAGGCTGCAGATACCCAGACACATTCCGATGGCCAAACTTCAGCCCAGACTCCTCACTGAGTTCAAGCTCTGCTCTTTGGCAGAGCTGCAGAGGAAATCAGGATAGCCACATAAGTAATCTCTCTGCTGTTCTCAGTCACATACCCGATTTAGAAGGCAAACCAAAGATTTGCTTTTCAGTGATGCATGGATGAATATCCTACTTCAAGTAAATAGAATCTGGCATTAGTAAACTTATCACAAAACTGCTAAAAAAATCAGAAAGATGACAAAAAATCACGAGGCACAACCATGTCATTGGCACTGGTTGCTGAAAGTAGTTACTCATTTAATGGCAAAAGTAAGCTACTCCCATTTTCTCAGATCAGTATATAATATGGGGGGCTGTCTATCTTGGGATAACCTATTTTTATCCTTAACAGAGGAACATATAAATTCTAATCAGTTTTCGAATCTCAGGAGTCCAAAGAGAATTTGCATTTCTGCATAAAGAAGGACCCAGTACAGAAGAATAAAATGGGAATGATTTGGATTATATGAATGCAAGTAGGATGCTGCTGTGGTCAGTTCCTCAACAGGATTTAGCACAGTTGGTAAGACCTACCTTCTTTCAACCCATCCCCTGGAATGATGCCAGCTGTAATTGTGCATTATAATGAGCAAGAATCTTGAATTCACAGTAGAGCGGCAAACTTGTTTCTCCTCACCTTCAGTAATGTATTTCTGCCCTCCTGCTTCATCTTTCCTGTGTTGTTTTGTAGTTTATGTCAAACAAGTCTCATTCTTCTCATTACAGACAAAAATCTCTGCTCATTGAAGTGCTGAGAGAGCTAATTCTTGTTACAGAAAACCTCCTGCCAAAGGAACCGTTTGGCTTAAAATATTGTAAACAACCTCTCGTCCTTTACCCACCACCACAGCTTGCTTTTAAGAAGTCTGTTTGCATAAACAGTACGTCTTGTCTGTTCAAAACAACATAACTAGGAGTTGCCATATCAAATATATTTATGGAAGATGGCAATAAAGAAATACCGTGACAGACTAATGCTGACCTCCCACAAGCCAGGCACTTAAAAGGCTCACTTTCCTGCTTAGCAGATTAAAAAGTAATAGCTGAGTGGTACACTTTCCACTCACTCGTCAAGTGTAACACCTGCCCTGTGGGTGACTGTGAAGACAAAAATCAAACTCGCCATAGAGACAGCTACCAAAGAAGTCAGCCTGACTCTGTGGTTCAGGAAATCGTCAGGTTAGTGTCAGCTTCCCGCGGACACCAGAAGAGACTGAAGGTAGACAAGAAGATATGGACCTTTTTTCTCCATTACTTACCTTGCTGAAGCCTATGGATTTCTATAGCATTTCTTCCAGTTTAAAGCCAGGTTGGGAAGACCCAGCTTTGTTGAGGAGGAGGGGCTGGCTTTGCATCTGTCTGGGTGTTTGACTGGTGCCTAAGCGTTAGTCTCTTGCACACAGCTCCCGATTTGAGTAGCAAAGGCAAGTTTAGAGACAGAAATGCAAAACTGAGAGAGTAGTACACCCTTAGCAAGTGTGGAAATTACAATTTAAACAGTAAGAAAGGCGAACTTGGACAGCGCTTTGCAGAGGAGTAACAGCTGGACCAGGGCAAAATGGCAGCTAGGGCTTTGCCACCACGTTCAGTGGGCTTGTGACAAACTGTCCGCAAGTCCTGCAGAGTTGTTGGGATGGGCAAACACTGGCCTGCTCGCTCTGGTGCCTCTGGTAGGAAGGAGCTGCCATATATTGACTGCTCGGCCAGAGTCACGGGCAGCGCCTGCAGGCACCCATCGGATCCAGTTTTACCTCATGGGATTTCTTTAGGAGCTCACGTGCTGCCGAGCTAAGCCCTGAAGGATTAGGGGTGATGCTATCTCCTTCCATATATCAGCTGTAAGATCTCATTTCATTGTGTACTACATTCTGTAGAGATCCCATTGCATTTCACATCACATAACATGCAAATAGAGAACACACTTCTTTAATAAAGCAGCATATTCCTTTAAAATTATTTGACAAGCACAATGAACAAATACAACTTAAAGCCAGCTAAGTACTAGCCTCTTTAAACACAAATGCAGACAAGCATGAAAGCTATTAAAAAAAATAACTGCAATCTTTATTTAAACAGGTCTATGTAATTCCTAATGTAAGTAGAAGGGGCGGAAAATGCCTCATGCTCACAACTCAGAAATTCACTGGCCTGTGGTCTTGCACAAAGACTACCATTGCTCAGCCCAAGCATTTGAATCGGAGGCAAAATGAAGTTCACTCTTTGAATTTGATTTATTCTTCCAGACTTCAAAGCTGGGCAGAAAGCCTTGGCAGAAAAAGGTGAAGAGTGAAATCTTGATTCTGTTTGGGTTAATATAGGAAGTGCTCCTGAAGTCCTGACCTCACTCAAGTTCCATTAGCATTTCTGAAAGTAGCGGGGACCGACACATTTCTGCTAAAATAACCTCTGCATTTGAGCGTGTGGGTTTTTCATAGAGGTCCCACACCCACTAGACGATGCTGGGTTATACTGAGGCCAAAATGAATTCTTAGTTGCACAAAACTCATGCAGACACCCACTGAGCTCCTCCTCCAGGCAGGAATGAGCAAAACCACCTACAACAGGTAGACTTGGGGCTTTTCACCAGAGATCAGGATTAGTGCTTAAAAACAGGAGAGCAGAAGTCTTGCCCTAAAAAGTAAACAGTTTTACCACATTAACCAGAAGCGGGTCTGCAATTGGGGCAGGAGGCGAACCCTTCCCTTGCCCACCACATCTCCACAGGTGCCTCTGCATAATAGATATGAGGCTCTAGACGTGGAGGACAAGATGGTGGATGGTGCAGGGGTTGACCCATCCACATCGAAGGAGGCACAAAGATCAGAAGGACCTCCCTCTCATATTACTACCAGCTCCACAAGGAGGAAGAGTTGAGTCATAGTTGTAGGAGACTCCCAGCTGAGGGGAACAGAGGGTCCGATATGCCGGGCAGACCCTCCTCTCAGAGAAGTCTGTTGCCTCCCGGGAGCATGGGTCAAAGACATTGCTAGGAAACTTCCTAGACTGGTCTGACCCTCAGACTATTATCCTCTGCTGCTCTTCCACGTGGGTGCAGATGAAGTTGCAGTAAGTAGCCCGACGGTAATTAAAAAAGAATTCAAAGCCCTAGGATGATTAGTAAAGGAATCTGGAGCACAGGTTATCTTTTCATCGCTCCTTCCAGTGGTGGGCAGAGACGTTGAGCGACATAGGCAGAC
>Ga0065711_1008494_pt1 | contig 15512 bp, 7 predicted proteins | sample Hoacrofraction12_FD_59098 | JGI IMG/M metagenome (GOLD analysis project Ga0065711, IMG submission 59098) | Hoatzin crop microbial communities from Cojedes, Venezuela - Epithelial fraction 12 v2 (version 2) | ecosystem: Host-associated > Birds > Digestive system > Esophagus > Crop | place... | reverse complement strand
TCTTCCTCATGTTCAGACGGAACTTCCTGTGCTTCAGTTTGTGCCCATTGTCCCTTGTCCTGTCACTGGGCACCACTGAAAAGAGCTTGGCCCCATCCTCCTGACACCCACCCTTCAGATATTTATAAGCATTTATAAGGTCCCCTCTCGGCCTTCTCTTCTTCAGGCTAAACAAGCCCAGCTCCCTCAGCCTCTCCTCGTAGGGGAGATGTTCCGGTCCCCTCATCATCCTCGTAGCCCTCCGCTGGACGCTCTCCAGTAGCTCCTCATCTTTCTTGAAGTGGGGAGCCCAGAACTGGATGTAGTACTCCAGATGAGGCCTCACTAGGGCAGTGTAGAGGGGAAGGAGAACCTCCCTCGACCTGCTGACCACACTCCTCTTGATGCATCCCAGGATACCATTGGCCTTCTTGGCAGCCAGGGCACACTGCTGGCTCATGGTCAACCTGTCGTCCACCAGGACACTCTGGTCCCTCTCCACAGAGCTGCTCTCCAGCAGGTCCACCCCAAGCCTGTACTGATGCGTAGGGTTGTTCCTCCCCAGGTGCAGTTGTAGTGGATGCAGAAATGGTACTACTCAAGGATTTTAGCCTTACTTACTGTCACAGTTTAGACCAAGGTGGCAATAAACAGAGCAGCAGATGCTCTCTAATCCCCTCCACCTACTGCTGCAGGCAGGCAAAAAGGAGGAAAAGGGAGAGAAACTTACAGATTAAATACTAAAACTGCTTTACCAAGAACACTATCAATAATACTAATATTAACAATAGGAGAAATAAAACAAAATATGCAAAACCAATACTGAGTTTCCAGGAGTTGGATGTCCTGGGACTTGGCAGTAAACGGGAACTGGTCTCGGGAATGCATGGACTGGAATCTGGATCAGGATCACAGGCAGGGCAACAAGCAGGGTCCTCTGCAGAAGCCGGCCATGGATGAAGACTGCGAAACCCTCGGGATCTCTCAGCTTTAAACTGAGTATGGTGTGTATAGCATGGAGTACCTTGCTGGTCAATATGGGGTCACCTGATCTGTCCACTGCTCCCTGCAAATATGACTCTTTACGACCCCTCACTTGCAGAACCTAAAATGTCTGTCGGTGACCTTGGCTGCTATAGTAATAATTATAAACAGGGCTCTTTTTCTGCATTACATTCCTACTGTTTGCTCAATAAAACTATAAACATTAGGTGTTGACTTTCTATCTAGTATTCATAACATTGTAATAAAATGAAAGTGTATTAATAACAAACAGAAGGGAAAATATATTTTTAACCTTTGACAGAGGGAAATATGTGGCATAATTAGAGTTCATACTTGCCCCCTAATAAGTAGTGGAGACAATAATTCCCTTTAGTAAACAGTGAAAAGTGAAAAAATCAAAGGATTTGGTTGGACACCTAAAATGGAGCAGTGATGTTAGATGTGGGCTTCCATTATCCATACAGTGATATTGTCTTTCTTATAAAGGAAAGTAATGAGAAAGAGATTATCTTTAAGAGGAGGGAGGAGATTTTGATCAATAAGTTCTGTCCACTGCCCTGTCTATCGAAATAGCAGACACATAGTGTGGGACAAGATAAAATGTGCTCTAGAAAGGAGATATAAGCGAGATGTGGTTATTGCAGTGGGTGGGTTTTTTTAAAGGAATTGTGGTGTCTATTACTTTTCATTTAAGATCTAATATTAAACCTTGTGAAAGTGTTATACTAAGGATAAATAGGTGAATCAAAATGTGAAATGGTAATTGAAATTGACTAGGCTATCTCTGTTGTTTTTTTTCTAAAGCCCTACCCTCATTATAGCTAAAAGTTTTGTAATCTTGTAAGTTTAAAATTACCTATAGAAACTAAGAAACAGGATTTTGAGTAATGTGTTATTGTTTCATTAGAAGGACGTACCTGTCCAAGGTAGAACCCCAGAGTGATGAATCATAAAAATAGCTAATGAGCTACGGAAAGCTGCTGAGATTGCCAAAAGAGACAGGTAACTAGGGGAAAGGTAATACTGGCAGGTGAAGATTGCAACAACCGACTCATGGATCACCAACCCCAATTATACCACTGACTCTGATGATGAAGCTGAAGCAGAGCAACTAAACATGCATACTAATTTACATGCTTGGCGAAGAGACTTTAACCGTTCATGCAATGCAACAACTGCATATATATTAGGAACCTGAATATGTTAATGCTTTGTGTCTAAATAAGTGTTAATTAATGAACAAGGTGTGCTGTCTTGTGACAGACACCCATATCTTCACAAATATGAAATAAAATACCTCTGCTCTATGTGCATATTGATGTATTGCACACCGGATAAACAAACCCCAATTTTGGGACAACAAAAGTGACTACAAATATAGTTTCCAAATAATAAATGATGTTTCTGTAGTTTACAAAAAGAATAATCATAGGAGTTTTCCTAAAGGAGTGGGAAGTTAAATTAGAGAAATATATGTGCAATATATATTAATTTGAATCCTTCACTGTGTCTGTGCTAACTCAATTTTCTTCTTTTTTGCTTTGAAATATTGATGGTCCTGTTGAATTTCTCTGGTAACCATCAGAAAAATTACAATTTTAACTTACACTGTTCATAAAATGATTTAACATGAATCCTAAGTTGAAACTAATCCTTAGGCTCAATTAGATAAGACATGACAGTAAAAACAATCATCTCTTTATGATTCCGTGATCTTAGCTATGGCATATGACTCGTACAACTATTTTTACTGTCCTTTCCAAAAGTGGGATTACTTTATCTTGAGTACTACTACTTCATTTTCACCAAGTTTTGTAAAAATTGCAATGTACAAACTAAGGAAAAAAAGCAATAGGCAAATTAGAATTTTTCAGTGTTACAAACTCTTACTTGGCCCCATTTTCTGTGTACAGAATTATTTGTCTACTCGTTTCCATGCAAAAGAAATATCTCAATTCATATATAACAAACACAAAACCCAACCTCAAACCAGATCCTTCAGAAATTCACTATTCTCCTGAAAGATCTCTCAGCCAGAGAATTGACTGGAATGATGTTGTTGGTAAAAGACATCCGCCATATTGTGTTACTGACTCCTAAACCGTTCCCTACAGCTCAGTGAAATTATATTACAATCCTTTTTTGGTCTCTTGTCTAAACATATTTGTGTCCTACGGTGTTCAAACCCTACAGCTGTTATGATCGTGTAGAAATAGAATGTCTTGGTGGCAGACACTTACTTTGAAATCCCCCTTCATTCCAGCTAGGCTGGAGTAAATTATTATTATTTTACAAAATACTTACAAGATAACATTGTTAACACATTGACAGGAAAGAAACATAATGTACTCATCCCACGAATATGTTCTGAAGGACCTTTCTCACCCTCTTTGGACCCATCAGACAAGCTGTCCCCAGCAGAAACAGGAGGCACCAACCCAAACAGAGGCACATGGTGAAGCTGCCCACAGGTCCACCTTGTCAGAGACTTCACTGCAAGATGCTCACTTGAGGAGGTGGTACGGTGGGACAAGGGCAAGCAGGAGGGGACACAATGGATCGAAGGAAAAAGACATTGTTACCAAAGTTGCCGTCTGGATAAACAATGACACCATTTCTCTCAGAAGGACCAAGAAACATGGTTTCTTGGTAATTTCTTAACTGAAAGAAACCTGGAAATTTAAGCAGAAAAAATATATCCCACAGGCTGCCTACTTCCAAGAAAAAAACATTGTTCATAATTCTGATAAATGAGGAGGGTTGAACAACAACAACAAAAAACAGAATATGGGATGCTTCCCCTATCCCATGTTTCTTAAAAGAAAAAACTTAAAATCCCTCTGAATTTTGGCTCATTCAGTAGGTATCCATCTGTTAAATATCCATTAAGTAAAAGAATGTTGACATATATTCTAATAATACATGGAAATAAAACTTCTCAGTGAATCAAAAAAACAAAAAGACAAACATTTTGAATTATGCTAAGGAGATATTGTGGCAAGCCACACACATAGAGTCCTCGTATTTTATCAAAGATTGACTGCCTGTGACATAACTGATCACATTTTTATATCCAACACTTAATATTTCATAATTAATATTATGAAGGCTAGAACACTTGTCCATTTATCAAAGGTTTGAAATTTCTCATCTCTGAATTTCTTCAAAGTGACCCTTTAAGCCCTGAGTAATACATTTCCTCTCATTATAGATAATGAGTTTTCTTCAATCTTCTAGATAGATGTGAAAGTAAAGGACAGTATACGTTTAAAAGATACCAAATGTGTGAAAGATAAACCTTTTCAGAGAGAACAATGGCTGCTCAGCTAGGAAATAAACAGACAAAACCCCAGAACTTCTCAATGATCTTTGCAGTAATCTTTTATAGAATATCTGGGGTAGCTGGTTTCTGTAGACAAGATTTTCAGGTGCATATCAGTGACCAAACCTCTGCAATTTGTATATGTTTTCTCCCAGCCCTGTCTTGTACTGAGATGAGTAATTTTTGAAGAAAACTAAGATGGCCTACAGTAAGAAAACTATGCATATGAAATAAGGAATCATTTGCTTGTACTCATATGACTTGTGATGTGAGTTGGGCAGAATTACAAAAAAAAAAATACAAATGTAAGACAAAAGAAAATATATGAAAAAGATTAGGTTAAAAATTCAGGGCGGAATAATAGTTGTGTGGAATACAAGTGGAATAATAGTTGTGTGGAATACAAATGAAAGTTTTTTCTCTTCATGTCAGTGGGGCCAGGATTTATTCAACTGCTGCCGTGCATATCCTTCAGCCTCTTCTTTAACACTATGTGAATAGAGCAAGATGCTATTTTGTATGTAGTACGTGGCTATTTTGTACGTAGTATGTGAAGAGAGAAGTGGTATCACAAGCACAAAACAGTGGAGAAAGTGACTCAACTATCCCCAGGTTTTAAAGACAGAGAAGGAAGAGGGTTTTTGGCTCTTAGTGGAATGAGAACAATATGACACTATGTTTAGAAAGATTTATTTTTTCATGGTAGAAAAGATGTAAACAAAAAAAAAAACATTTATACAACATTCCAGCACTGTGCTTTTTGTGGTTGGAGTGCAGAAGTGTTGGTCTCCAACATGACCTGGAAAGTACAGAGGCAAGCTATTGCTGGAGAAAAGCGGTAAACTACAGCACCCCAAAACCATCCCTTGAAGAATAACCATATGTGATGTTAAACTGAACTGACACTGCAAACAGTGGGAAAAGACAACCAGGACCTCATCTTACCAGGCAGTCTTTTCTTGGCTTGTTTTATAGTATAGGGCACATTCACACATTCACACCTCTGGGTTATACTGGGTCTAGATTTGAGTGGATGGTTGTATATGCTGATTTCATTATTTTTGCTGTAACAAGAACTTCAGTCACTGGAGTTAGATGTTGCTAAATAATCACAGAGAGCAATCTTTAATTTACTTCAGTTTTACACTACAACCTTAGCTGTCTGTCCTCCTGAGTTTCCATTTTCTAATGGGTCTTGTAGCAAATAACTTCTACAAATGTGAAAGCAAGCATTTACTCGATATAAACTAAAACAATTGGATGGAAGTGAACACTTTTGCTGAGCAACAAATTTTTAAGTAATTGCTCAGCTGTCTGGACTCAGATCCTTCAGAAAGTAGTTCTGAAAACCAACCAATGGCCTGTCTTACAGCACAATCAGTTTAGGTAACAGCAATTACTAACCTAAAATTTTGCTTCATGTTGCAAACATGAAAACACCAAGCATTTCAGCTTTGGTGTTACTTTTTCTGTATGTTGCTGCAATAGAGCTCCTGTAAAGACAAGAAAGTAAGGTGAAAATATTAACCAGAGAAAATGGAACCTCTGAAGTATAAGGAGCTCCCCTCTGAAAATGTTACTTCCACTAAGAAAGTACCATCAAATTTTGATGTCCATAAAACTAGTATGCACAACATTAGATTTAAATCAAAACAGCATTTTAAGAAAGTCTTAATTTTGTCTGCATAGTAAAGTGACATTGACTGTCGTCTTTAACTTGTGGTGTACCGTTTTACCTAAAGTCAAAGTATAATTCCATTCTGGATGAGAAGCACCAAGAGTTATGGGTATGCAAAGCCAGTGTTACAAGTTGGAGTAAAGAGCATAGATGCTCCAGCAAAACCCTGGTTTATGTCTCAAACGTGAAAATAATAGTAATAATTTTTATCATTGCTTATCAATTTTTTTTCTCTACACTGCTGTTCATTCTTAGTCTATGAGATTTATTGGAAATCCTGAGATAATCCATTTCACTAAAAACAGAAATAAAAGATTAAATAAAGACATTATACCAGATCCCAGGATAGCTCTTTTCTCATCAAGGTCATCACCTCTACAAAGTCTGGTAAGACTAAGTGTTAGTTAAAATACTTAAATGAAAATCAGTTGCTGAATTTAGTGTTGGTGAATAGTTACTGTCATGTACTACATATTAAGTCTTCCACAACTGCAATCTGTAAAATCTTTCACTTTTTTTTTCTGCACAGACAGCATAATGCGGGAGAAGCTAATAGAATAAGGTGCAGACAAAATTACCACTTACGTCTACTTCTAGGTACCTAAATAAAGGGTTTGATTGCAAGGGCTGCCGAGTATTGCAATCTGTGTTTGTCAATACTAATCACAGATACTCAGCACACTTTAAAATAGAGCCACTTGTTTAGAGGCCTGGTTCCAAATGCCTCACTATACTTAGGCAAGTTTAAATTAATCTGCTTAGCTTCATCTATTCCCTACAAGAAAAGTTTTCACAGCTGGGAATTAAAATCTACTTGGATCACTAACATGGAACTTGGCCAGTTAAATCTTGTGTGCACTATAAAGGTTAATGAATTTATCCTGGAAAACTAGTATTCATTATTTCCTTTCCATCATTTTCTGTCCGCTCTTATTCTGTGAAAAAATTCAGTCCCTCAAATAGGGATCATGAAAAAACTATTTGACTGGCCAGCTTTTTTTCTGAAAACAGTTGAGAGAGATAACTCCCAAAGGCATGGTTTTGTGGCAAATCAGAGGTCTTAAAAGGTTTTTAGACCAAAATGTTATCTGACCACAAATGTAATTTCTGGCCTGTGTGGAATGACCCACCTAGAGCTAGAGATTAAAACCTAGATCTGATTTTTATATGGGTGAATACTGGCTATCAACTGTTGCTTGTCAGCTGAAACCGTTACAACTATTAGGAAAAAATAAACAAAAAGTGTATCTGGAAACATATAATTTCAGAAAGATGCCACAATGTCCAAGCTACTCCATCTCTTATATACACCAAAACCATTTATTCCTAATTTAGTGGAATCCTAACTACAATGAGTTCTTTGCTTTGTTTTGCTTTGTTTTTCTGGAGTCAGACTTGCAGTAACTTCTCAACTACTAGGAAGAATCAGTGGATGCAAACTAATTGTAAACGTACAGAATGGTATGAGAGAAAAAGAAAAGCAGGAAAGGAATCTGTGTTTGTTACTTCTTTAAACATGTTATAAGGGAAAGAACACAGGAGAACTTAGAATCCTTTGCTGGGTATAAACATGCTGACATACACCTAAAACACATCAACTGAATGTTTCTGTTGGTGTCCAGAATCTTGTGCTTCAGAGATAAAAAAACCCAGAAGCAAAAAAGATGTGGAGTAATCTGTCCGATATGAGATCTCAGCCTGACATCTGACAAAGACTGGCTGAAGTCTTGAAGCTTTGAGTGAAATGATGGTTAAAAACCTAAAGTAATGAATATAGGTCAAATCTTTCTGAGACAGCTCCTCAGCTGAAGAAATATAATCCTTTTAGTTTAAATGTTACTGTATGGCATTCAAATATGATAAAAAGAAGTCAAAGATGTCTATCTGTATGATTTTTAGATGTATTTAATATGGTAGTAGAACAGTACAAGATGATCTATCCACCTGCAATCCTTCCACGTGCCATCTTAGGATACATATAACCAGATCAGAGCACATGGACAGCTTCTGTGACTGGTGTCACTGCTGCTACTGATGCTGCTCAAAAGCGTACAGTAAAATACACGTCTCCATTCTTAATAGTGACATAACAACAGTGACACCCAGTAACAGAACACAAATATAGTTTAGTTATGAAATAGATGAATTACTTGAGTATTTTAGCAAGACATTAGTTTGGTTTTGTTATTAAGATAACACTAAAGATGCATTTGGGAAATGAACTAACAGTCCATCTCTCCTGAATCATGTTAAATTTGTGTGGGCACGCTTTCAGTCTCGTCTGAAAAGAAGAACCTGCTTTGATTAGTAATCATGATGGGTATTATAAAAAGTCAATAAGGTGGAAAATAGAATTGAATTCAACCTATTTGCAGTAAGAATCAGTTTGTGCAAAAAGTAAACCCAGTATCACTACCTGTTAAATATAGAACATTTTTGTTTAATTTTCAGCTCAGGTTATAAATCACCCTAAATGAAATGAACAAGATACCTGATTCCACTTCACTGCTGCATTATTTAAACAGCAAGAAACTTTTTTAGTGAAATCTGAAAAGCTAGGAAAGACAATTTGCTAAGTTCAACCCTTGTTTCACTGCTGAAAAAAGTTAAGTGATGATAGCAGCTTCTGATTTTTCAGTGTGAATTCTGATTAAAGATATGCTATTGTTGTTCTATGCCGTTGTTGAAAATTAATCATTTGTACCCTTCACTTGAGTAGTTGTATAAATTACCTTCTAATGCCCTTTCTTCCCACAGGACTCAATACTGGTGCAAGTGACTAATTGTTTTGCCCAAGAAGATGTACCTGTGTGTAGGGCTTTCAGAAGATACAGCAAATTGAATGAAAGATCTTCCAAGGTGGATTATAAAGGCTTCCTTGTCCAGTTGTCACTGCTTATTCCATCACAAGCATTTACACTAATTAAAAAAAAAAAAAAAGTCAGGTATTTTCTTGGTATGCCCTTTCGTTTTCTCAGATAGTAACTGTGTCGGCTTAAAAATTTCAATAAACACATCTACTAGAACTGCCCAGGGAAAGAATTACCCATTTTTCTCCAACCCCTTCATAAACAAAATGTGTTACCTTCTGATGTTGTTCATGGAAAAGGGTTATAATGATATACAAAATAAAATATAACATAGCTGTAATTTTATACAGCAAATCAAAGATGAACAGTCAAAACCTCAAATATATTTCCTTTTAAGAATTGCTCAACTGCATACATTGCCTATAAATATAACAAAATCAGAACATTTTGACCTATGTCATTAGGAAAGAATGGAGTTTTTCAGCTGACATTTCTAACGGCTAAGATCATTACTTCTCCTCATAAATTTTCGTGACAATAGATAGCAGTTAAAAAAATATTTGTAGAGTCTTTCCAGGATTTGGAAATTGAGACAAGTATTCCATTATCATGCATCCTCCTTAGTAATATTTAATTTTATGGAAGTGTCCATGAAGATTTGCTTTCTATTAATAAAGAAAACTTCAGAGATTTTTAATAAAATTACACCCCAACCCCAAAACTTTGAAGAGTTCTAAAGATAATTTAAGTTTAAATCAATTTTTTCCCTGCCTCCTCCCTCTCCAAGTGGAACAAACATGGGAGAGAAACACAGTGCCAGGATATTTTGGAGAACAAAGGGTGTTCCTGTAACCAAAATTGGGAGTAAAACTTCTTAACTCCAAGGTAGCATTAAAAAGCAGGCATTCCTCATTACGGCGCCAGATGCTTGAGGGATGCTCCTCCTATAGCGCATGCTGTACGTTGCCTCACCCCAAGCTTTTATCACCCTGTCACACACATGTTCATTTTTTCCCAGAATGTTCATACATATGTATTTCATTTCCTGCAACTAATTATCACATTTGTATAGTTGTCACGCATGCGGTCTGGGTCTCTGTGGGGCTTCCATGGGGTCCTCGATGGGACCACCCTGGTGGAGTGGTACTGCTGAGAGACCTATCCATGCATTCTGAGTCTTTCCTCCCATGTATAGTCCTGACTTGGCTCACTGAGAAGTTCGTGGATTTCTCAGGATCTTGGTGTCTGCTGGTTTATCTGCATTTCTTTAGGATGTGCTTCTTCAATGTCCTTTGGTGCATTTTTGCCTGAGGCTTCTGATGGTCAGTCCTTTGTTTTCTGCTTAACCTTTGTGAAATTCCCTCTCACTCTTATGCATCACGTACCCCTCTTGTACATCAGGTACCCACCCTGTACGTCATGTCATGTACCCTATTTTACATAAATTCCCACAGACAGTGTCACTACCGCTGCCCAGCTGAACTGATACTCTTCTCAGTCCCGCAACTGCTGAGAAATGAGATTCCTAGGAAACACGACTTGCATTCACGACTGGCTCCTTTCGGCTCTGCAGTTTAGGGCAGTCTGCTTCACACTTCTACCCAGGAAGTTCAGGTTTTGGGCTCCTGTGCAATGTAAGCACCAGTCCGTTAGAAGACACCTGCCATCTCCTGGATTCATCAGAAGTTCAGACAATGGGTACGTTTCAGCTGAAACTCTATGGAGTGTGCAAACTGACACCATGTGTGAAAATGAATTTTGTGGAGAGCTTCCCAATAAGTCCACTTCATTATGTAGTAAAACTATATGATGATATATAGTAATATATAACAATATATATTACTATAACAACAATAATAATAATAAGTATTATAGTGTTTATTAATTATAGTATTTATTATTTAGTCTACATAAATGTGAGAGTAAAAGATCAAGGTGAATTTACATTTTCAAAGTGTTTGTGTAGCCCCTGGGTGTTCAGGCTTTATTGAACTCTTAAAAGTAAATCACTTTTGCTAATTACCACCTAAAACATTAGGCAACTGAAATAAAATATTAGTCCTTGCTTAAACGAGAGTCTTTTTTTATAAAACAGATAATTAGTGGCAAATTTTCAAAACATAATGAAACATTTGCTAATAGCTTTCAAACCAGACTCTGTCACTCTGTTTTGTACCTCTTGCTACTAATTTGGATGCAGTACTTAATTAGACAAATCTCTTTTGAGGTGATTAGTAATAACTATTCTTTTTTGGGGGGGGGGTTGGTTTGGGGTTGGTTGGTTTGTTTTTTGATTTTTATTCTGTGTCTCTGTTGCATTTACTCAGCCAGTTAATATTTGTCTGGATGACTTAACTAAGCTGCTTCTTGTCTTGACGTATGGTGCTGAGAAAGGTTTCCCAGAAGCTTGCAGTGATCATTCAGATGTAAACAGAGGCAGTCAAATAGCCGTGGAAGAATTTATCTGTATCTTCCACTGCTTTCAAATCAAGCTATCAGCACTCTCTAACTCACTCAGCAGGGTTGCTTCTTCTCCTGAAAATGTCATTGTATTTAGGCTACTTTTGGATGGGTCAGAGGGTGTAAAATCATGATGGAATGACAAATTCCAAAGTAATAGAAAAGGCCCTGTTGATCTCTCCCACTTCAATAGATATTCGTCCACATTTAAGGCTCTAATTCAAAACAGTTAAGCACATCATCAGTCAGAACCCCAATAGTGTATACTTAAATAATATACTCTGGCAGGTGTCCAAGTGATGTACCAATTTCTGAAAACAACCCAAGCTTCCTCAGGCTTCTAAAATCTTGTCTCATCATATTCAATCTACTGTTATTGAGACCTAAGTGTATTTGCCCTGTAAAAATAAAACAAACCAAAAGAATGCAAAACAGAATCAAACCCCTAGGTTACAATTTTCCCATAAATAATGCTATATCTGTTTGGTAGTGCAGGTTAAAGGAGGGAAATATATTAAAAATAAATATATAAATATTCCTCCACTGCAACGGAAAGCCAAGCAGAGATAGCAGTTAATCATTTAGTTTTCAACAGTTAGTTCAATGGAATCACATAAGTAGATTTTTCTCCATAAATTCTATGCTGGCAGCAATCTCAAGGGATCTCAGGGTTACCGTGAAGTGTTAATTAATCCTGCATGTCTCACTGAGCACCAAAAAGAACAATGACTTTGACTGATTTAACTGTACAAAGGTGGATATTTTCATCTCTTGGATAAGCATATTAAGAGAAGAAAGCACTGCACAAACTAACAGCTTGAAGATGAGTAGTACATTACTTCCCTTTACTTTGGAGAAGTCTTTGGAAGAGGAAAGAGCTGTGTACTGCGGGCAATGCCTTTCTCAGTCTAGAGAGGCCAGTAACCGCCGGACTAATGTGTAGGACATGGCTCTGCAGCTTCATGTGCTCTAACGATGCTGCCTGGGTCAAACCAAACCTCTCCCACCGCCAACAGTATAGTGAAGGGGAGGGCTTTCTTTTCACCCAGGCTGGGTGTTTTGGTTTGGCCTGCATAAACGCCAAGTGCCCACCAAAAGTACTCTGTCACTCCCCCTCCTCAAATGGACAGGAGAGAGGAAATATGATGAAAGGCTCGAGGGTCTAGAGAAGCACAGGGTGAGATCACTCACCGATTACTGTCACGGACAACACACACAGAACTAGGGGAGAAAATGAAGTTTAATTTATCCCCAATCAAATCAGAGTAGGATAATGAGAAACAAAACTAGATCTTAAAACCACCTTCCCCCAGCCCCTCCCTTCTTCCTGGGCTCAGCTTCACTCCCGTTTCTCTACCTCCTCCCCCCCGAGTGGCACATGGGGACAGGAAATGGGGGTTACGGTCAGTTCCTCACACGATGTCTCTACTGCTTCTTCCTCCTCAGGGGGAGGACTCCTTACACTCTGCCCCTGCTCCATCGTGAGGTCCCTCTCACAGAAGACGGTTCTCCACAAACTTCTCCAACGTGAGTCCTACCCACGGGCTGCAGCTCTTCACAAACTGTCCCTGCGTGGGTCCTTCCCACAGGGTCACAAGCCCTGCCAGAAAACATGCTCTGGTGTGGGCTCTTCTCTCCACAGGTCCACAGGTCCTGGCAGGAGCCTACTCCAGCGCAGGCTCTCCATGGGGTCACAGCTTCCTTCAGGCATCCACCTGCTCCAGCGTGGCATCCATTCCACGGGCTACAGGTAGAGATCTGCTCCGCTGTGGAACTCCATGGGTTGCAGGGGGACAGCCTGCCTCATGATGGTCAGCCTCACGATGGTCTTCATCATGGGCTGCAGGGGAAAACTTTCTGCTCCGGTGCCTGGAGCACGTCCTCCCCCTCCTTCTTCACTGATCTTGGTGTCTGCAGAGTTGTTTCTTTCACATAGTCTCACTCCTCTCAACTGCTGCTTCTCCACAGGTTTTTTTTCCGTTCTTAAATATGTTATCATCACTGATTGGCTTGGCCTTGGCCAGCGGCAGGTCTGTCTTAGAGCCGGCTGGCACTGGCTTTATCAGACATGGTGGAAACTTTTAGCAACTTCTCATGGAAGCCACCCCTATAGCTCCCCTGCTGCCATAACCTTGCCACACCCATAACAAATGACTTTTTTTTTTTTTAGGGATTACACTACTAGAGAACAGCTAAGCAGCACAGGTAGCATCAAATTCCTGATATACTTCCAAGTGAATCAAAGAAATTGTCTTTCAGAATCTAACATGAAAATGAGTTTTAGTCATACTGAAAACATCATGTATGGTGTTTCCCACTGAAGTGATGTCAAATGTAAACTGAGTTTTCATGCTACTAATTTAGCGTATGACGTAATCCAGGACTGAACCGGTTGAGCTTGATTCAGTCCTAGAATGGAGGAAGTGCAAATACCTGCAGGCAAGTTCTACAGGAAGAAATAATATTTTTCTCATTTTTGGTCTCATTTATATTTTTTAGTATATCACATCTATAATAATGCTATTGTTGTGCCTTCAGGAAGAAATCTGCTATTATATGTATTCAGTCTTGGGATTCAGTAGGAGCTAATTGTGTTATAAATCCATGTGTGATTTTCCTAAGACAAGTTGCTTTAAACTTTATTAAGTGTTCAATACTAGAGAAAAAATATGCAGCAGGCTGTCAATATGTACTGCTACTATTGCATTTCCAAGGTGTAATGAATGGTGTCAGGTTCCTAGGCCATCTTGGTGCAGCTTTGGTTTTCTGCAATTTCCAGACAATTTTGTTGTATTGTTCTTATTCAGGTGTGTTAGATTGTTCTCTGACGAAACTAAACTAAACGTACAATTTTAAACTACAGTCTTTAAAGTCCATCCCAGCATTATTTTCCTTCTGTACACTTTCTGCTGCTTATGAAAAAGCAAGTAATTCACACTTCAATTCTTAGACCTCTGCTGATGCTGAGGAAGATTTCAAGATTAGTAACAAGCAAGAAAATCAAAACAGAGGAAAAAATATGATTTTGATCCAAATCATTAAAAAGCCATTAGTAGAAGCAATGTGATGCTTACAAATGCAGGACCACCAAATATGAGGACAAAGAATTTTAAATCTGAATTTCTAAACTACAATACAATATGGTTTTGCCTGGTAAGCTAATGCCAGTGTCCTAGTTTATCAGCATTTGACAATTAAATTAATTTAGTAATTTGGAAAATGTACTACCCATTTGACATGAACAACACCTGTTTCCTCATAAACCTTTGCGAAGGTCTCTGAATTTACATCCCTGAATTCTAACAATCCAGAAATTGTCCACAAATTCTGTCAAGCACAAAATAATGAGCAATCTTATCTAAGAGCAAAAGAGCAGAGCAACTGAAAGACATGACAGAGAAATAATTTTTTTGATACATGACTAAGTTTGGCTTGTTACATGATATGAAAATACTCGGTCCACTATGGTCAATGATAAATGCTAAAATCTTAATATTTTTACAAATTAGTTTTATTCCTATTGCGCTGTTAGTAAAAGCTCTGTTTCTTGTTTGATTGTTTAAATGTTAAATGAAGAATATTTAAGAAGAGTTTGATTTCTGTGAAATAGCAAAATTTGGCCACCAAACTACTGCATACCAGTAACACCAGAAAGACAGTGGATTGAACTAGAATGGATTCACAGAACAACATGAAATAAATGGCTCATCATATCATCCAAGAAGGAAAACTGTTCTGTTTCTCTGCTAATGAACGGTCTTCTAGTCACATGTTGCTGGTGTTGTCCTAACAAGATGATGGACTAAGTGGAATTTTAATGTAGCCCAGGGCAAACAGATCCATAATTATTTTAGAAGAGATAAATAGTAAGAAAATGAAAGTTTGAAATTAAAAATATGTAAATGTGAGAAGTGATGTTTAGCCATGCTGGACGACATTACTATTGGAAAAATCTTTACTGGATTTGGTCTCTCAATCTGTATCTGTGTATTTTATCATTATAGCATGTAGCTACAATGCACAGAAAGTTTAATTCTTTCCTTAATAGTGTCATGATTGTGTCAGCATATTATATCACTGAGGGAGGAGAGGAGGGGAGGGAAGGGGAGGGAAGGGAAGTGGAGGGACGGGAAGGGAAGGGGAGGGAAGGGAAGGGATGGGACGGGAAGGGACAGGGAAGGAAGGGACGGAAAGGAAAGGAAAGGAAAGGAAAGGAAAGGAAAGGAAAGGAAAGGAAAGGAAAGGAAAGGAAAGGAAA